>Ga0114933_10000684_pt1 | contig 40155 bp, 31 predicted proteins | sample 4SBtaG_FD_89691 | JGI IMG/M metagenome (GOLD analysis project Ga0114933, IMG submission 89691) | Deep subsurface microbial communities from Kolumbo volcano to uncover new lineages of life (NeLLi) - 4SBTROV12_W25 metaG | ecosystem: Environmental > Aquatic > Marine > Volcanic | place: Kolumbo... | reverse complement strand
TGGCGCGTAAGCTGATAGACCCTTTTCATCGGTTCGCTTGAACCAATAATCCCGGGCAGAGAGCCGGAGTCATTCGGTGGAGACAGATCGGCATTCATGATCAGTGGAGGCTAGTCATCATCCTTATGACTAAATCAATAACAGTCCATGGCACTGATTATTGATAACTGGGTAAAAGCATCAACCTTCAAAGTGCAACAATCTACGAAACAAGGCTCTTATTCTCCGGAATCGCCGTTAGCTGCTGGCTGTGCGCTGACTCGAGCCTCCATGGCATCCAGAATGAAGCCAAGCACATCAATCGTAGCATCGTCGAGCCCAAGGCTTCGGTTATACAAGTCATATTGTGCCAGTACTTCCGGTCTCGTTAATAACGTACCATGTTTGTCAATGTTTTCCTTGAAAGCCTGAGCAGCGATTTTGCGGAGGCTGATGTCGACTCCCGGATTGCTTGCTAATAACACCAGCGCCCTCTGAGCCACGGGGCTCGGAATATGCTGTAAGGCCTTTGCTGCTGCTGCTGAAATATTGGGTGTGAACAGGGCTTCACTAATGTACTTTGTGTGGCGCGGAAGGTTATAGAATTCATAGGTGCTGTCAGCAAGAATCATCGTAGCCCACCCAATAGCACGCTCGGACTGTTCAAACCGCTCGTTGATCGTGATTCCCTGATACTGAGCTGTTTGCAGGAAACGGCGGGCGTGACGAAGCAGTGAGTCCACGCTGTTCGGTGAAGCGATACAAAACGTAGCGTCATCACGCCTGGCGATTCTAGCGCCGGCACCGTCTTCAGGATTGTCAGAAACAATCGCAATCGGAATTTCAGCGGTTCTAGGCTGGCTGCGCAGCAACTGCACCACTTCTTGAATGGGAGGATTTTGGATGGTCTCGCCAACGAGAATGAACTCATAATCGGAGCTCCTAAGAGCACTGAACACTAAGTCCCTTCCTGTAGTTGCCCGATCGCCGCTGTACCCCATTTGTCCCAGCAATCCAATCCAAAACTGACTCTTCGTTCCGGTTACGTCGCCAGTTAAAACTTTTCGTACCCCAGCAGTGGAAACGAAATAGGCGAGGCTCTCCCCAACAAAAGTGGCGCCGGCAAAAGGCTGCTGAGGATCGAGCGTGAGGATTGCTTCGGTAGCGGCTAGCCTCAACCGACGATTAGGGTGTTGGGCGATTTCAACGAGCAATGAAGGCTGCCCATTCACAGCCTCGACCAATTCAGCCGTGGCGATTTCCCCGAGGATTTCTGTAGCGGCAATTGCGGCGGGAAATCGCTTATCAGCAAGGCTGCTTTCAAGGACCTCGACTATAAACTCCACACCATGGCCAGCGGCATCCGCTCCCGGGCTGCCATCAGCAATATCCAACGCGTTATCCAGACCATTGGTTACCTTGGTTTCATCCAACAGCGAACGGTAGTGCAGTAATCGGTACGATTCATTTTCCGGGTCCAGTTTATACAGGTCGGCAGCAACACGCGCGACATCAATAAGGCTACCGACTCGAACATCGAACGACTGGATGGTGACCGATTGAGCGGCGTTATCCCATCTCCAGACCGCCACCTTCATGTTTTCATCTGGAAGGGCCTCGACGTTTCCTTCTAGGTAGTAGTCTAATCGCGTCCGCAGGTATTCTTCGGCATCCTGATTTGACGGGAGCGATCCGACCAGTCGCACCAGCGCCTTTCTAGCTGCCTGTCCAACAATGGTTTGATCATCGTTCACAATTGCGTATGACAGTAGTGAGGCAGCAATTCGCGTCTCTCTTAAATAGCTCAGTACTTCGATGACATTTGCTACCTGAGCTTCATGGCTAGAGCCAAGATACCCAACTAATGGATCTCTCGTATGACTGCCCATAATGACCAGTGCCCGACGAATCGTCTGAAAACGATCCTCCAGCGTGGGGTCTTTAAACATGTCCGCTAATGCAATCACAGAGGGAGTGCCTTTCCGCCGCAGCTCTTCGATAGCAAGCCGTTGTTCAGATGGGTTGTCGCTTGCCAGCAACGTGAGGATCTGATCAAGATTGGATGTGTCGTCGTACCGCTGCTTGATTGCCTGACGGATGATGCTACTGATTTGTGCACCCTCCGGCTGAAGCTCTTCTTCGGTGGCTAACTCGTGAAGCACGACAGCGTCCAAGACGTCCGTTAACGGAGCTAACTGTGTAGCGTCGAAGTTGCCGTCGATAAGCGTCCGCATGAATTTCCGCGCGATATCCTCGCGGCCAAGCTGGACACAGGTTCGTATGGCTTCAGCTAAGGGCTGTGGCTCTGTTGGGTTTTCGTTAAGCAAAATCTGGATAGCCAGATCGGTTTCTCTGGCAGGCGCAGCGGCGGGATTTGGCTGGCCAGGATTGGGAAGGGCAGCCGCGCCAGCATTTGGAGGTGCTCCAAATGGATTATTCGGCTGGGCAACCGCGACAGAACTCAGGAAAAAAATCCCAAAAAAAATAGTCGCCATGTGCGAAAAAAGAGCCCGTCGCTGTGTGCACGCGCGGTAATGAAAGATCGTATTAGATCGATTACCCATTAATCTCACCTCAAGTCCCCTAGTTTAACATGCCATTTGGCAGCTGGGTTGTGTTGGGCATCGTAAGTGCTTAGATAGTAAGCACTTAAGCCCGCAGAGGCCTGATTGTTAAGATAGCCCTAGACGGCTTTTCCACTGCTCTATCTGGGCTTTTACCTGCTCTGGAGCTGTTGAACCGTAGCTCTTAAAGGCTCCAACCGCGTTTTTAACACCCAGTACCCCTAGTACTTTATCGTCCAACTTGGGGTCAAGCTTCGCAAACTCCTCGATAGGAAGCTCAGCTAATTGGACACCTCTTTTGGCGGCTTCACCGACTAAGGAACCGACCATGTGGTGAGCGGATCTCTGTGGAATGCCAAGCTGAATCAAGTATTCCATCAACGAAGTCGCATCTAGATAGCCTTCTTCGATGCGAGCCTCGATGGACTGAGTTTTCAATGTTGCCCCAGCGACAAGCGGTGCAGCAATCTCAAGACAGGCAAGGACAGTATCCACGATATCAAACAGAGCCGGCTTATCTTCCTGAAGGTCACGGTTGTACGCGAGCGGCAGACCTTTAACGAGAACGAGCAATGTCTGCAGGTTGCCGATGGACCGAGCAGTTTTACCTCGAATCAGCTCCAGCACATCCGGATTTACCTTTTGTGGCATGATGGATGAGCCAGTACAAAACTCATGCGGCAAGTCAATGAAATCGAACTCAACGGTTTTCCAGAGTATCCACTCCTCTGCCCATGTGCTTAGATGCGTTGCAATAACAGACAGCGCAAAAGCGGCTTCCAGAGCAAAGTCTCGGTCACTGGAAACATCAATACTGTTAGCAGCGACCAGCTCGAACCCCAGTCGTTTAGCAACGTTCTCGCGATCGATTGGAATGGAGGTGCCCGCCAGTGCCGCAGCTCCGAGGCTGAGAACATTGACTCGCTTTCGACAGTCTGCAATTCGCTCGCGATCGCGCTGTAATTTTTCTGTGTAAGCAAGCCAGTAGTGACTGGCCAGGACAGGCTGCGCGCGCTGGAGATGCGTATAAGCGGGCAGGATCGTGTCAGCGTCCTGATCGCACCTCCCAACGAAGGCCTTTTGTAAGTCAGCAAGAGCCTGATCGATATGATCTAGCGCATCTCGCAACCATAACCGCAAGTCCGTACTGACCTGATCATTCCGGCTTCGGCCAGTATGTAGTTTTCGTCCAACATCACCAAGCTTATCGATCAGCGCTTGTTCGATATGCATGTGAATATCTTCCAGCGATATAGAGGTGGCGAATTCACCATCATCAATCGTCTGTTTGATTTCCAACAGCGTCGCTTCGATACTGGCGGCCTCTTCCGCGGTAAGTACTCCCACATCCGCAAGCATTTTGGCATGAGCAATGGAGCCTTGTATATCGTGTGCATACAAACGCTGGTCGAAGCTCACGCTTTCGGTGAACTGCTCAACACGTTTATCAGCGGCGGAGTCAAATACTCCGGATCTTGAAGGGGAGGCCACGGTATTACTCATTCATGAAGTGATTACGAGTCAGGTGATGAAACACCCATGAACGGTTCATGCTATTTAGCACCAGCCGGTTTATGCAAGTGAGGAAATCCACAAATGGTCTTGTTACAGCCGTTCTTGCAGCGACTGAACCGCCATTTCTTCTTCGCAAAGAGCTTCCATTGCTTTTACAGCCGCTTCAGCAGCCTGAATCGTTGTGATGCACGATACACCGTGGTGGACAGCCGCAGCACGAATTTTTCCTTCATCCGTTCGGGCGCCCTTACCGTTAGGGGTATTGAGCACCAGTGACACCTCTCCATCAATGAGATGATCGATGAGGTTTGGATGGCCTTCGGCAATCTTCTTGACGCGCTGTACGGGGATTCCAGCCTCTTCGATACGGCTAGCTGTCCCTTCAGTGGCCATCAGGTTGAAATTCATGGCGTGAAGTCGTTGTGCCAGATCAGTAATGATGTCCTTGTGACGTTGTGTTACGCTCAGGAAGATATTGCCTTCCTTAGGCAGAATCACGCCAGCCGCAAGCTGGCTCTTGGCAAACGCGATCGAGAAACGCTCACTCACGCCCATCACTTCGCCAGTACTACGCATTTCCGGGCCAAGGATAATATCCACGCCGACGAATTTACGGAATGGGAAGACGCTTTCTTTGACACTCACATGTGATGGAATGGGTGCCTTTTCAATTCCTAGCTCGTCCAGTGTTTGACCTGCCATTACCTGTGTCGCAATGCGGGCCACTGGCATGCCTGTTGCTTTGGCGACAAACGGCACTGTCCGACTGGCACGAGGATTAACTTCCAGCACATAGACGTTCATCTGGCCATCTTCTTTCTTGACGGCATATTGAACATTCATGAGCCCAATAACTTTTAGCGCCATTGCCAAGGAAACCGTTGCTTCCCGGATCGCTTCGACAACAGGCCCGGGAAGGCTGTATGGCGGGATCGCACATGCAGAGTCGCCGGAATGCACTCCCGCCTCCTCAATGTGTTCCATGATGCCTGAAACGACGACGCGCTCTCCATCACAAATCGCATCCACATCCACTTCCGTTGCATCTTCAAGAAATCGGTCAATCAAAACAGGCTGACCCTGGGCAACGACAAATGCTTCAGCAACGTAACGATCAAATTGAGTGGAGTCATAGCAGATTTCCATGGCTCGTCCACCGAGCACGAAGCTCGGTCGCACCAACGAGGGGTAGCCGATTTTGGTTGCTTCCATTCGTGCCTGATCCATATTCCTGGCAATCCCGTTGGCAGGCTGACGCAGGCCCAGTCGCTCGAGAAGCTGCTGAAACTTTTCACGATCTTCAGCGGCTTCAATCGTATCGACGCTGGTTCCGATAATTGGAACACCGGCGGTTTGTAATCCACGAGCCAGATTCAGAGGTGTCTGCCCTCCGAATTGAACGATGACTCCGTCTGGCTGGACGCGATCACAAATATTCAGCACGTCTTCGGTTGTAAGCGGCTCAAAGAACAGCAGGTCACTGGTGTCGTAGTCGGTGCTTACGGTTTCGGGGTTTGAATTGACCATGATCGATTCAATCCCCATGTCACGCAGAGCAAAGCTGGCGTGACAACAGCAATAGTCGAATTCAATTCCCTGGCCGATTCGGTTTGGCCCACCACCCAGGATCATGATCCTTCGTTGATCTGGATCTTTGGCTGGAGTTTCGTCTTCATCTTCATAAGTGGAGTAGTAATACGGCGTGTATGCTTCAAATTCTGCTGCACAGGTATCAACGGACTTAAAAGTTGCCGCAACACCCTGTTTCAGTCGCCACTCGCGAATGTTGATCTCTGTACTGCCAAGCAAGGTTGCCAACTGGCGGTCGGAGAACCCAAAGCGTTTCGCAGTTCGTAACAAGTCGTAGTCAACCGATGCGGTATTCCCTCTTTCCCGCAACGCATTTTCGGTTTCGACGATCTCCCGAAGATGATCCAGGAACCAGTAGTCGATCCCTGTAATGTTGTAAATTTCCTCATTCGTAAAGCCGTGTTTCATTGCATACCGCAAATACCACGCGCGTTCCGCATTAGGTGTGGAGAGCTTTGCACGGATATCATCTTCGGACGGCTGCAGGTCGGTTCCCCACAGGTCTTTGCCGTCGCATCCAAAGCCAAAGCTTCCAACTTCCAGGCCTCGCAACGCCTTTTGAAAGGATTCCTTGAATGTTCGGCCGATGGCCATCGTTTCACCAACACTCTTCATTTGAGTGGTGAGTGTTGCATCTGCTTCAGGGAATTTTTCAAATGCAAATCGTGGGATTTTGGTGACTACGTAGTCGATGGTTGGTTCGAAGCAGGCAAGCGTTTCGCGTGTGATGTCATTGGCCAATTCATGAAGCCGATAGCCAACAGCGAGCTTGGCTGCAATCTTTGCGATGGGGAAGCCGGTTGCCTTGCTGGCTAACGCACTGGACCGACTAACACGTGGATTCATTTCTATGACAATCATCCGACCATCGGTGGGATTGATTGCGAACTGGATATTAGAGCCGCCCGTTTCAACACCGATTTCACGGATTACCGCGAGGCTGGCGTCACGCATTCGTTGATACTCTTTATCCGTTAACGTCTGCGCGGGTGCGACCGTGATCGAGTCACCCGTGTGGACTCCCATGGGATCAAAGTTCTCAATGGCACAGATGATCACCACGTTGTCATCCATGTCCCGCATCACCTCCATTTCATACTCTTTCCATCCGATGATGGATTCTTCGAGTAAGACTTCGGTGACCGGTGACTGATCCAGCCCGGATCGCACGAGGGCGTCGAATTCCTCGCGGTTGTATGCAATGGCTGAGCCGGAACCACCCATGGTGAAACTCGGACGGACGACCATCGGTAACCCGAGCTTTTGAAGAACTTCCCGTGCTTGTTCGATAGTGCTGACGGTTTCACCGGTACACACATCCAGGCCAATTTTTTCCATGGCCTTTTTGAAGCGGTCACGATCTTCCGCTTTGTCGATTACATCAGCGATCGCACCAATCATCTCGACGTCGTACTTTTCCAGTACGCCGTTGGAGGACAGGTCCATCGCCACATTCAGCCCGGTTTGTCCGCCCAGGGTGGGGAGCAAAGCACAGGGCCGCTCCTTTTCGATGACCTTCGCCACGATTTCCCAGGTGAGCGGCTCGATATAGGTACTATCAGCCTGACTAGGGTCAGTCATGATCGTGGCCGGATTGGAATTAACCAATACAACCTCGTAACCTTCTTCACGAAGTGCCTTACAGGCCTGTGTTCCAGAATAGTCAAATTCACAGGCCTGACCGATAATGATCGGTCCAGACCCAATGAGCAGGATTTTTTTTATGTCGTCGCGACGCGGCAACTCGCTAACCCTCTATGTATGGTGGTCATAGTTTCGTGTACAAAATTTCCCCAATTTAACCCACTCGGTCGGGTTCTTACAAGGAGGTGTCCACGAGTTATAGGACATCACCAAGCGTTTGCTGGCGATGAGAGCTTGTGATGCTGCTACGCGCAGCGCGCATAGCGGCCTTGAAATGCATGCAAGGATGACATTTGGTTCAGAATTGAAGCGTCCGGCGATTAACCAAACAGAGCCGTTACAGGGTCTGCCTTGACCAACTCACGAGGCTGGTTCAGGTGGTTAAAGACGATCGACTGAGGATTGATACCGATCGAGTGGTACATGGTAGCCAGCAGCTCGATTGGATGTACCGGATCACGTAACGGAGCAGAGCCCGTCTTATCCGATTCACCGTAGACGCTTCCACGCTTGATACCGGCACCCGCCATCAGTGCGGTGTAGCAGTATGGCCAGTGGTCACGACCATCATCACTGTTGCTGTTACCAGAAGTACTGACGCCACGCTGCGGGCTTCTGCCAAACTCGCCGATTGCAACAACGAGCGTGTCTTCGAGCATGCCGCGTTGATCCATATCTTCGATGAGAGCAGAAACACCACCATCAAGCATTGGTGCAGACTGATTCTTCATACGGTTGGTTAATCCGGTATGGACATCCCAAGAATGGTTGTCGGAGTTGGCAACTTTTGGCCAAACAACTTCAACCACACGTGTACCGGCTTCGACCAAACGTCGAGCAAGCAGGCAGCACTGGCCAAACGTATTACGGCCGTAGCGGTCACGTACCGCAGTGGCTTCCTTGGTCAGATCAAATGCGTCACGAGCCCGGCCGGAACTGATGAGGTTCAATGCGGATTCGTAATACTTGTTTAGATCGTACTTGGAAGTGGCTTTGTCGATGCCCGGCATTCCGGCGTTGATCAGCTCACGCAGTTTTGCGCGGCGATCAAGACGATTGGAGTGTACCTCAGGACGCAGTTTAAGATCGTCGATGTTGATACGATCCATCTTGTTCATGTCCATGTCTGCGCCCGGCGGGAAGAGATAATAAGGATCATAGGCGCGACCGAGAAATCCAGCGGTACCGGATTTATTTACAACATTACTTTCCTGTAGCGGTCGTGGCATCATCACGAATGGCAGCATCGGCACTTCCGGCGGCTTGATGCGGGTGATGTTAGAACCGAAGTTAGGGAAATCTTTAGGAGAGGGTGGTTCCAGCTGACCAGATGGGCTTACCTTGTCAGCGGTATATCCCGTGTGGATTTGGTAAATAGCAGCTGTGTGGTTGAACAGACCAACCGGCGTGTAGCTCATCGAACGGATCAAGGAGAACTTGTCAGCTTGCTGGCTAATCTTTGGCAGTGTTTCTACAAAGTCCATTCCAGGCACTTTGCTGTTGATGCGATTAAACACACTGCGAACGTTATCAGGTACGTTGTCCTTTGGATCCCATAGATCCAGATGGCTTGGTCCACCTTGAAGGTAAAGCAGGATAATGCTCTTGGCTTTATTCCAGCCAGGGCCGCCGATAGCGGACTCATTTGCCTGAGCCGATTTAGCCTGCATCATTTGGCCAAGGGTCATGCCCAACATGCCGGATCCACCAACACGCAGGATGTCACGCCGATTTACACCAAGGCCACTGTCACAGAGGTCCTTACCTTTTTGTCCGGGAATACGTAGCACGATTACTAGCTCCGTTGAGTTCCAACGCTGGCGACACTTTGAGGCCAACGTATTTATCTATCTACTTATATGTACATATGTAAGGGCAAGAACCCTATATAAATAGTATAAGTTCCATTTGTTTGCTGGGTCAATTCGAGTCTGAAGAATATCTAACTCTTGCTATCTCCTTATATCGTCCCATAAGCACCGTTTCTGTGAATCAAGCAGAAAACTTAACTGGATGGATTGGCCTTGTACTAAAGGCGGATTATTCAGTAAAAGCCATCTCACAACGGTATTACAGCTTATTTCAAGGTGACAAATGAACCGGAAAGACTTTCTGGCGATCACGGCATTTGCGTTACTTGGCGGTAGATCATCACGCGCAGCTGACAAACCCAGTTTGTACGAACAACTGCGACTGGGATTGAGAGTGCAGCGCCCTCAGGACCTGGGGATTATCAAAAAGGTGGTTCAGTTGACCGAAAGCGGCCGCTTGCCCTACTCAATGGTTGTGGGAACATTTCAATGGGCCCGCAAGAAGCACGCGAAATATCCTTTTCCGTATTTCTATAAAGCACTGCAAATCCGCGCCAAGAAAATCGGCGTGGACGTTTAGGCCGACGACTGCGGGGGTGATATGTTTCAAGCAGCCCGCATCCGATTTTCACGCTGCGTGACGGCTCCTTGAAAATGTGTCGCAGCTGGAAGCTGTATCTATGGAGCTTATGCCCAGTAACCGCCGCGAGCGTGGTCAAACTGCACTTCGCTACCATACCTTGACTCGTCCACTTGGCCATCGCGGTACACTGTGTGCCCCATGCACCACGTTCGTACCGCCCAGCCCTGAAGCGTCTCTCCATGCCAAGGCGTCCAGCCACTTTTGGTCAGCTGGTCTTCGTTATGCACCGTTTGCTTCAACGTCATATCCACGAGCACCAGATCAGCATCGTATCCGACTTCGATCCGGCCTTTATCGATCATGTCCCACGTGCGAGCTGGTGCGTCGCACATCCAGCCAACCACTTGTTCAAGCGTGCAATTTCCTTGATTCACCTGATTGAGAATCAAGGCAAGTGAATTCTCCACAGCGGGCAGTCCGGACGGACTTTGTGGATACGGTTGTTGTTTCTCTTCAAGCGTGTGTGGTGCGTGGTCAGTAGCAATGACCTGAATCTTGTTTTCCAACAGAGCTTGCCACAATTGCGCATTATCTTCCTTCGCTTTGATCGACGGATTCATTTGAATCAGTGATCCGAGGCGATCATAGTCATCGACGTTGAAGAACAGATGATGCGGGCAGGCCTCAGCTGTTAACAGTCCGCGATGGTCCTGAAACAATTCAACTTCTGCTCCGGTTGAAACATGCAGGACGTGAAACCGATGATTGTGCCGATGCGAAAGATCCACGGCTCGTTTGGTTGCAATGTATGCAGCTTCGTAATCCCGGATGCGAGAGTGGTCATGTATATCGGTTGTTCCAGCAAACCGTTCCTTATTGGCTCGCACCGTGGTTTCATCTTCACAATGGGCGGTGATTGGCAAAGTCGTTTCGGCAAAGATTCGCTCAAGCGCAGCTTGTTCATCCACGAGCAGATTCCCGGTGCTTGATCCGATGAAGATCTTTATGCCGGGTGTTCGGCGTGCCGCAGCAAGTTCCGCGACGTTGTCTGGCGTAGCGCCAACATAGAAGCCGTAATTCACAAAGCTGCGAGTGCTCGCCATTTCAAGCTTGTCGTGCAGCGCCTCAACCGTGATGGTGTTCGGTTTAGTGTTCGGCATTTCAAGAAAGGTTGTTACACCACCTTTAGCGCAGGCCCGCGAGGCATGAGCGAGATCTTCTTTATGAGTCAGACCGGGTTCGCGGAAATGAACCTGATCGTCGACGATTCCTGGTAGCAGATGCAGACCGGTAGCATCCACGACTTCATCAGCTGCGGTTTGGTTTGCCGCATCGATGTCGACTATTTTCGAGCCATCGGTCAGTACGGATACTTCGGCGATTCCGGACGGTAATACGACCGAAGCATTTTTAATAAGCGTTTTCATTATTCATCCCTTTTCTATCTAAACGCACTAGATATCGACGTCCGTCGAAAAAGACTCTGGCATATCACCGTCGAACCGCTCTTCCGCCCATGGGTCCCCGTGATTGTGATAGCCGACCCGCTCCCAGTGTCCGGGGTGGTCTTCTGCAACGATTTCGATACCGCAAACCCACTTCGCGCTTTTCCACGCGTAGCGTTTTGGCACAATTGCCCGCACCGGCCCGCCGTGATCCGGTGTGATGGGCTCCCCATCATGGTTATCACTGAACAAGACATCATCTCCGAGGAAGTCTTCCAACGTCAAATTTGTCGTCCAGTGATTGTCATAAGCATGCAACACGACGAAACCGGTATCAACCGATAAGCCAGCGCGGTGCAGCAGATGTTTTGTAGAGACGCCTTCCCAAACGTTACCGAGCCTCGACCATTGAGTAACACAATGAAAGTCGGCAAACACACGGGTGCGTGGTAATGAACGAAACTCATCGAGCGAGAGTGTGCACGGAGTGTCAACGAGCCCGAACACGCGTAGGCTCCAATGATTCAAATCGATATCCGGAGTACCGGTAGCATCCAGCACCGGCCACTTTCGCGTTCGCGTCTGATTTGGTGGCAGCCGGTCATCTCGCAGCGTATCCGGACTAATGATCACATCATCAGGAAGCTCGGTGGGCTGCGGTGGGCTTTCAGATTGATATTTTGAGTCCATGCTAAAAATCCGCCAGCTCCGCGCGGTGTTTCTCTCTCTTAGTAAACCTCTTTACCCGTCGAGTGGAAGTGTCTTGATCACTTGTGCAAAGGCCTGATCACCCTTGACCGTGGTCATCACGACGCTTTCACCAGCCGGCACATCGACCAGCCCTTTGATTGGGAGTGTCCCATCGGAGTTACTTCGTATGCCTCGTAGCGGCCGTCCATCAAGCAATTGGAATCGTACGTCGGCCAGCGGGATCACTTTGATTTGAGGCAACAGGCTGGCGACAGGACGCCCGGTCGTTTCACAGGTTGTACTTAATGATCCACCACCACGCGGGGCATCGGTCGGCGCATCAATCAAGTTGCGAAGCCGAAACTCAAGGGCACCTTCACCAGTCGGATCCAGATGCATTTCCAGAAAGTTCCAGTACTGCGGGCCGGTACGTTTTTCTAAATCAGGCGAGTGAAACTCACGGTGATAAAGTGCATGCACCGTTAATGGCCGATCATCATGATCGACCATCGTGCGACCAAAGCCGGGCTTTAGCTGTCGACCACCGGTTCGCCCAATTGGGCCAAAAGAGCATTCAATCAGATTGTGCTCCGTATTGGTCATGAGGCAGCCGTTGTGCACATCGCCATAAACGCTAACGACCCCATCGCGCGTGGCAAGCAGCTCGATGACACGATCGCACCCAGCTTTGACCCATCCCGCATAATCGGCAACGACACGATTACGCTGTAGTTTGGGAGAAGGCTCCCAAACAGTATGCATCCCGTTCAGGCCGGTCAGCAGAATCATCGGGGACGTGTCGGTGGTGATAACTTGTTGCAGCCATGCAAACTGCGCTTCGCCTAACAGGCTACGGGTCGGATCGGTTCGGTCATAAATGTCCCGGTCGCCACCCCAGCCTTCCGTTGCCCAGATGTGTGTATCCTGGCTGCTGCGCCACAACCGGGCGTCAATCATCATCAGCGTGAAGTCCTGGTTAGGCATCTTCCATGCAGCCCAGCGCTGTGGATTTTCGGTGGCCGACGGGTTTTCTTCGCCTCTTACCAGATGCTGCACAATCTGGAAGTTGCGACCCATGTACGCCGGGTCCTGTCCAAGGTCATCGCGATTGCGGATAGCGATCTGCTCAGGCCCTTTGACATCATCCATGCCGTAGTCATGATCACCGGGATTGAGGACGTTCCAATGGCGCATGATTTGCCAACGGGAGGTAGGCCCGGCAATGGCGGTCATGATCTGCAGGTACGCATCATCAACGCTGGTCGTGTAGAGCAACAATTCCAAGTACCAGATGTCATCTTCCCAAACCATGATTTGGAAATCGTAATCATCCAAATGTTCGTATGCTGAAAGTGCCGGCTGGTCGTGAATCCAGTTTTCCTGGAACTTCCCGGCATTGCCTCCGTCAAACTGTCCGTGAATGGCATGACAACTCAAACCGCACAGCCGGTAGGGTGCAGAGAGCTTTGGCAGTTTGCCTACGTAGTCCTTTTGGCCAAGGTATCCACTTCTAGGATCAGTGGTAACGTTTTCACCATCTTTCCAGATCGTGTAATACAAATCGGTTTCACCGGGATTTGCCGGAAGGGTGACGTCGACAATACTCGTGGCCCGTCGAAAGTCGTTGGTAACGATAGGTGCTGATCCGGCCGCCGGCACCGTTTCCCAGCCATCGACCGGCTTCTCTTCTGTGCTAATTCGGATTTCCGTCTCATCGCCGTTGTCACGCATTACCGTAACGAATCGACAAGCCCAGTTGCCGTCATCATCCTGCTGCAAGGTGTGTCCAAGTGGAATGGCAACCCGCAACTGGTTCAATTCCACATCAAGCGGGGTGTTATCAAACGGTATTAAATCGAGCTGGGTTGCCTTGAAGTCGAGCAATCCGCGCGACACCAACCCAAAGTAGCCGTGGGTAAACAGATCCTGTTGCACGTCTTCACAAGTAACGGCCACAGTTTCATCCCCGATCCGCATTTCCGCTGTCACGCTTGCAGAGACAGCGTCTTGAGGCCGCACGGTAAGCTGGATGACGACCTGATCACCGGCTTTCAATTGCGGACATTCGGACTCACTGTTTTGAGTGGCGGCGGTCGGCGTGTCTTTTGCATGGTCATAAACACCAAACGTCTGATTGTCGCGGACTGCGGCAAACCAGCAGGCGTCTCCGCGTTTGGCTCCTCCCGTCCAACTTTCCATGGCGGTGTTGGCGCCAAAACAAACACCCATCACAGCCTGTCCGGGACTGGTATCAAAGCCAGAAGTTTCCGTTGGCAATTCAAGAACTTCGAATCTTGCGATAATGCTATACGCACCTGACAGCTGCCAATCTCTGCGCCAGACCATCCCGTACGGTGGTAGGGTTATATATTCGGCGTCCATGACGCCATTGTTTCGGTTATGTGTTTGGTAGTGATATGGAAAACCCGTAGCACGGGCTCGGTCGCCTCGAGTCCTGACACGTCGCCGCAGTGATTTATCTTGAATCTTCCAATACCCGGGATTGAGTGATTCCCACATGTCACCGTGATAAAAGGTGTCCTCCCGCTTAAAGTCATCAACAACGATTACCTCAGGCTCGTCCTGAGCGACTGTGTCGTCTCCAACACCCACCAATGCACTCGTTCCGACCGCAAGTGTGCCCGCGTTAAAGGCACGGCGATCTAACTGAACCTTTCGGGCGCCATCGGGCATGGCACCATTCTGTTCGTCGCGATTACTAGAATGACGGTGTTGTGCCATGGATTACTTGATCACATAAATGTGTGGTTATTTGTTTCAGCTTGTGATTATACGGTTGAATTCAGTGATCTGTTGTTTCGAAAAGGTATTTGGTGAGTTGGTCAGCCATTTCACCCATTGCGACGACCTTCGCGCCGCAGACAGCAACCCGCCGTATCGGGTCAAAGCCAATGAGCAAGGGGCCCGATTCTGATTGCTTGGAAATGAACCGCAACGCATAGGCACACTGAATGTCCGCATCGTCGGCCACGGGATCTCCCCATTGGTAACTGACATCGACGCTGAGCATATATCGGGCGTGAACAAGCCCTTTCCAGTTCGTGACATTTGTTTTCTTAGAGACGGGCCAATCTTGCTGAATCAGCGTAATCGACTCCAGTGTGTTGCTGCTATCCGCGTCAAATTCTACCGCGTCAAATTCCAATAGCTCCACAGCGTCAGCATTGGTGACCAGGTGCGCTTGTTCCGGGCCAAGCCAATTTAGCACTTGAAGAGATTTGTTGTATTGATAGACCCAGGCAACGATGCCGGCAGCCAGAGCGACACCAAAAATAAATGTGACTAAGAACTTGTCCTTGCTCATCTCAGAACTCCTTGATGACATCGAGCCGACTAGCGATCGATTATCGGCTGCGGTGGATCTTGCCGAACACGATCCCGGCGACCAATCCGCCAAGGTGGCACCAGTTGGCAACGCGCATGCCAGGGATCAGAAATCCCATCGCCATCCAAATCATCATGAAAACAAAGATTTCATCCCGCAGCCCAAGCCCGCTGCGCGGATCAAACTTTGATTTAAACCAGGCGAATCCCAACAAGGCATAAACGACTCCGGACATTCCGACAAAGGGAACTAACTGCTCATTGAGGATGAGAATGGGAACAAAAACTTGCGCAAGATTACTAAACACAGCGCTAAAGAGAACGAGCATTCCAATTGTTGGAGTGCCAAATCGATGCTCGAGAATGCGGCCCAACTGATAGAGCCACATCATGTTGAACAGAATATGTAGCAACATGCCGTGGTCGTGAACAAAAACAGGCGTAATGACCCGCCAGACTTGGCCTTTCTTCACATCTGAAAAGGCGTCACTCAGACGCGCCGACGCATCGGGATCGATACTGCCACGCCCTTCCTTGAACATGAGCATGCTCTCAATCGAGCCAAATTGATTATTCTCTTGCCCACCAAACATGCCCACGACGTGCACTGCAATGCAGATGACTAGCAGCATGCGAATCAACGGAAAATTGAACTGCGAGGGGGTCTGGGTTGCCCACTGTTGCTTTACATCCTGTTCAAGCTTGCGCAACTCTTTTTGGATTGCCTCATGTTCGAGGCGTGTTTTAAGGCGTAATTCTACGGCTTGCTTAACCGCATCGACATAAATGGCATCGTCCGGCGCCGTCAGAAATTGCTGGAGGTGTGCACGAGCGTCGACGAGCCGATCTTCATCGAGCACCCAGACAGTGGTGTCGTCACCTTCAGCATTAGCGTCAGTAACGCGCGCATCGATTCCTTCAACTTCCAGAAAGGAAGCGAATCGAGTGGCTTGGTCCGGGTCAGTAAAGGATCCGATCAGACGCATTAGTGGTGTCTCGTCTCTGGTTAGCAAAAGCCGGTTGTGCACAAAGGCTGCACAAATGGCGGAATATTCGTTTTAACCTAAATACCCACAGTCACGAAGGGTGCCTAGATTTTTTAGGCGCCTACTCGTCTGGCTCTCGCATTCGATTAAGGGCTATAATCCGTCGCCTTACTTGCCGGCATATAAGGGTGAGTAAGCCTACCGCACAACCACGGAATCTCAAATGCGCAAGATCGCAGTGATCAATCAGAAAGGCGGAGTCGGGAAGACCACAACGTCGGTTAACCTTGCTGCGGCATTAAGCGAGCACGGGCAGCGCGTGTTGATTCTGGATCTCGATCCACAGGCTCATGCATCGCTGCACTTGGGCATTCACCTGCGTGAAGATGATGCATCGGTGTATGACGTGATGACTAAACAGTCGAGCGTGGCAGATGCACTCGTCAGAATTACACCGAATCTAGCGCTGCTGCCGGCCAATATCAATCTTGCCGCTGCAGAGATGGAACTGGCTAGTGAGGTTGGTCGAGAATTCATTCTTCGCGATGCCCTCGAACGCTCCTACCTTGATCTGTATGACTACATCATTATCGATTGTCCACCATCATTGGGACTTCTGACACTCAACGCACTAACAGCCGTGGACGACATCTTGTTGCCGATGCAACCGCATTATCTGGCGTTACACGGTCTGAGTCAGTTGTTGCAAACGACAGAATTGGTGGCAAAGCGGCTTAATCCAGACCTGCGGCTGGCCGCGGTGCTGCTTACCATGTCAGAGTCAAATACGCGACTTTGTGCAGAAGTGGAATCAGACGTAAGCGAATTTCTGCAATCGGCTTCCGCAGTAGAATCGCCCTGGCAGCATGCCCGCCTGCTGGATGCAAGAATTCGTAAGAACATTAAGCTTGCCGAAGCACCGAGCTTTGGTCAGACAATTTTTCAGTATGCGCCGGATTCTAATGGCGCTTGTGACTACGCTCGAGCAGCGAAAGAGATTGAAGCGTTGACGCGAGTTAATCTAGATAGCGGCCAGTGTTCAGACGCAGCTTAATCTATGCCGTTGGCTGCATGGCATTACGTACATCTTGTTCGTCGACATCTCCAACCAGCTCAACGTGTCCAAGTTTGGTCGGCAACACGAACCGCATCTTCCCATGTTCTGCTTTCTTATCGTTCCGCATGACGGCGATCAGGGCATCATGGTCAAGATCGGGCATGGCTACGGGCAGGCCGGCCTTCTCCAGCAACCGTTGTTGGCGATCGGTAACATCGTGGCCGATTCTCCCCATCGCTGCCGCAAGTCGCGAAGCACAGAGCATTCCGATCGAAACGGCTTCGCCGTGCAGGTAATGCCCATAACCTGTGACTGACTCGATAGCGTGACAAAACGTGTGGCCGTAGTTAAGCACAGCTCGCAGCCCGGTCGTTTCACGCTCGTCTTCCTGAACAACGTATGCCTTAAGTTCACAGCAACGCTTTATCACCTGTTGCATGATATCCGTCTCACGCCGCATGATGCTTTCGAGATTGTCTTCAAGCAGCTTGAAGAATTCGTCATCGAGGATGACGCCGTACTTTATGACCTCAGCCAGCCCGGCGGAGAATTCCCGTGCCGGTAGCGTCCGGAGGGTTTGCGTATCAATGATCACGCCCAATGGCTGCCAGAAGGCACCGACCATGTTTTTTGAATTCGGCAGATTGATACCCGTTTTGCCGCCAACGCTGCTGTCTACTTGTGCCAGCAATGTGGTTGGCACCTGCACAAATCGGATGCCGCGACCGTAACTTGCAGCTGCGAAGCCCGCCAGATCGCCGATTACGCCACCACCGACAGCGACGATGAGTGTCTTGCGGTCGGCACCGACTTCCAGAAGTGATTGCCAAAGTGTTGAAAGCCAATTGACGGATTTGCTTTCTTCACCGGCATCGACGACCAGGAAATATGCCTCCCGCACATTTGCCCGGCTTACTTCGTTGCTGAGCAGTCGGAAAATCGTTCCGGCATATAGCTCGCTCACATTGGAATCCGAAATGACCACCACATGTGACACGTCATCGAATTCAGAGATGTACTTGTCGATGTCGACGAGGATTCCGGCACCGATGGAGATATCGTAGCTACGTTCGCTAAGTGCTACATGTACGGTTTCAAGCTGTGAGGTCACAGTACCGGTGCCTTTCCAATCGCTGCGGATTAGCCGACGCGATCGTAGTCTTCACCGGTCACAGTGATCTGTCGGCAGAAACCGGTGTGGGTTCGGATGTACTCAATGCTGGCGCATTCTTCTGCGCTTGCATGAAGAGCTTTCTCAAGCTCCTGCTTCGCAACCGTTTCCAATTCACCGTATTCGGCAGGCCATACGGTTCGTTCTTCAAAAACGAGTGCTTCACGATATGGATCAAACTGATCAGCCACCTCAAGGGCCTCCTGATATGTAACGAACTAACCAAGGCTTCAATATAACAACAGAGTCGCATGTTGTTAGGTGCTTGTTGTTAGTAACCGTACCTCCGGTTCCACCAGGCACCACACACAACCACGGGGCTCGGCGCAGCCGAACCCGCAGGGCCTGCCACCAGCCCGCGTCCGGTTATACCGGTTATTCCGGCACTATTGAATGCGCCAACTGCCGCAGTCCGCTTGGTCCGGTCATACCGGTCGTAACACCGGTCATCAGTTTGAACCATTCGTATAGTCGGATTATGAGAATCTATCCCTATAACCCGTGTCGATGTAGCTAATCGGACGGCGTGTTTTGTCACAGATTTCGTACGTCCACCACGAGGGCAAAAGATAGACTCCGACAACGGGGTAAGGGGATTAAAGGTCATGAAACGTCGTGTTTGCATTTTCACATCAGTGAGCCTGGTCGTCGCAGCGATTCTATTTAACAGCACAACTCTGGAAGCTGACGAACCAGCGCTATTTAATCCATATCTTGAGAACCACCGACCGATTGAAGCAGCTGAACCAGACTGGGTGGCTCGTCATAATCAGCAGCTCCAGCGAATTCCATCCAGCCAAGTCGGTACAAGTGTGTTGCAAACGGCTAATGGACGTAACACGGCACCGCCTCAGCCAAAGCAGCCCAACTTTGACCCAACACGTAGTAACGAGATCGATGTGAGACGTAGGAATGAACCACGTCGTGATATATTGCACAACCAGCGACCCACCGGTCGTGAAACATCCGCTCTGTCAGTTGGAATGCGGGGGCTGATCATGAGCCGCGACCGCGCCACCGATCAACGGCTGGCAACGGCAACAGACGGCTCGATCCTTTCCACTCGAGATGCAGCTCAAGGTATCGGAGGCGGTTTCGAGGTTTCCCTTACCCGTCACTGGAAAGATCAGGATCTCTCAGATCGGATCACATATTGGGGCCTGTTTTCCGATGGCGAGTCGGCGAGCATCAGCGATGCCGCTGGTTTATCCTCACCGCTCGACTACGGCACGCTGAGCTATGCGGGCTACAACACGCCCATGTCAAACTTTGGGACGAGCTCGGTGCTCATGCGCCTTGATCGCTCGTTTGAATATCACAACATCGAGTGGAATGTGATTAGTGCAAGAACGGAAACCGAGGACATTAGCGTGAGCTGGATGGCGGGTGCCCGATACTTCAAGGTGCACGAAGGCCTATCTCTACATATGGATGCAGCGGACCAAACTTTCACGGGCTCCACCGATGAAGTCAGTTATTTGTTGGGCACGACTAATCACCTCGTTGGCTTTCAAGTTGGAGCAGAGGCTACTGTCATGCCCGTGGGTGAGTGGACATTGGGAGCAGTTGCGAAAGCTGGCATCTACGGCAATGCGATTGATAAGCACACCAGCCTTGAGGGACCGGCGGGCTACGCATTTATCGATGAAGACGGGAATCCCAATGATGAGCGTCGCTACAATTATAATCCCTACAAAGGCGACGTCTCGATGCTGGGTGAGTTGGATATCAACATGTCCATGCCAATCCGCGAGTCCGCAACATTGCAAATCGGTTACCGAGCCGTATTTGTATCGGGCCTCGCGCTCGCCAGCGACCAGATCCCGGCAAGTTTTGGCAGCGTGTCAGAAGCTCAGGCGATCGACAGCGGCGGCAGCATGATTCTTCACGGTGCATTCGCGGGACTCATCTGGAAGTTCTAAGCACTGGCAAGGAATCCCTGCACCCACGACTCCCGGTATCCACGAAGCCCTGTATCCACGCAGTTAGGCCGTGGGCCACTAGCCGGTTTCCGGCATAAACGTTGGCATGTTGATGCCGTCGTAAGGCTGGCAGTCACCGAGCACCTGGGCAAAGTGCAATTCACAGTTCCGGGCGCCAATGGAATAAAGCCGCTGCACGAGACTTTCAGCATCGACAGGGACCAGAAACACGGCCATCTTTCCCGCAAATGCATTGAGTCTGTGAATGAGCAGGCTTTCGGCAACGGACTCATTGTCGGAGACGCCCGGGCCAATCATCGTACAGCCGGGGTGAGCACATGAGCCAAGAAATCCAAGCAATTCTCCGCTCTCAGAACACTCGTAGACCGAGAAGCCCCAATAACCAAGCTCATTCTCAATCATGAACTTGTAATCCTGCTCGCGAGTAATTCCGGAAACTCTCTTTTCCAGAGCTGCTAACTGCTGCACATCTTCCAGTCGACCGTCGCGCACACAGGCATCGCCGCCGGAGGTGACACCCACTCCACTCTCAGGCACTTCGATAAACATATCCTGATATGCTTGTCGCGGCACAAATCCGGCTTTGTTGTAAAGCGAGAATGAATCGAGATTGATGGCGCTTTGAGTCAATCGCAGCGGTTTTTCTTCTTGTTGGGAAAAGTCGATAATCCAGTCGAGCAATTTCTTGCCCGTCCCACTGCCCCAGTGATTCGGATGCACGGCCATAATGCCAAGCGATACATGAAGTGGACGCGGATGGTAAAAACACGAACCCATGATACGTTTGGAGTTGTTGCACTCCGCAACAACACAACACCCGGGATCCAACGATTCGTAAGCTTCAAAGAAAACGTCGGCGACGTGCGGGCCACCCTGAAACAATTGACCACGGCCGTGAATTTGGTACCAGTGATTAATGGATATGTAGATTAGTTCAGCGATTTCCCATCTGTCCGCTTCCGTGGCGTGACGAATCGTGAATCCAGGTGGCATGGCGTACTCCCAGTTGGTTTGGCTGTTATCGTTGACCAGCGATCACAATTAGAACGGAGCACCAGTGTCCATTGATGGAGCATTAGCAAGTTGCTTTAGAGCATCCAGGTTACTCAAAACCGCTTCCAACTTAACATGTTCCCATTGTGCACTCTTGTGCCGAAGGATGCCGAGCTTGAACATATCGAATGCTTCAGCGAGATCCTCCGGTAAATCTGCCAAATCACGAAACGGTTGAACCGGTGTTGCATCTTCGGTTGCCATTGCAAATTCAGCTTCGACTTCCCGGGGCACGGCATCCATGCCAGTTGATGATGACGATGCGGCCGGAGTTCTTTCGCTTCCATCACCAAAATCCGGGCCATCGTATACAGGCCCGCTGGGTCCCGAACGGGATTGGCTGTCGGACTCCTTGTAAGGCCGCCCACCATCACGGCCAATCGCCGGCGCCAGGTAATCTTCGTCGATGACGGAATGAGTGATGTCTTCTTCTTTTGGCTTTTGGTCAGCATCGGCACCGGTTGCTTCCCAGCGTTGTTCGCGCATTTGCGAAACGGACCATCTGTTTTGGACGGCGCCCTCAAGCCACAACTCAGCGTCATCCCAATCGATGGTTGCATGGAAATGACTCCAGTACAGGCCAGCGAATTCCGCATGTGCCTGCCCAAAGCGAGTAAACACACGTCGCAGCCGTCCAACATGTTGTCCACTGACACCGCCGACACGCTGTGCCCAGGTATCGTCAGAGTATTCGGTAACAGGAGCATCGTCAGCAATGAGTGCTTCGCGCCATTGTTCGATAATGGCTCCTTTCTCCCAGTTGGTGGTGCTGATTAAACTGTTCCAGCGCTGTTCGAAAGGCTTGGATGTATTATTGAGTTTTTCCAGAACTTTCGGATCCAGTTCTGCGACCTCTGCGGCAGGTAAGTCATCGTTAGCAAGCGGCTCCACGTCTTCAAACACATCGCCGTCGTCTTCCGCAGTTGTTTCTGCTGGATTCGCTGAGGTGGATTCTTCGACGGTGTCAATCGAATCCAATTCCTTGACGGAATCCGGATCGGCGAATTCCAAGTTCTCAGCGGAGGGCTGGTCGGTCGGTTCAGGCTCTTCGTCTGTATCAAGCAGAGCTTCGATTCGGTTAACAGGTGCCGCAGGGGACTCCTGAACGGGCTTCTGTTCATCATCTAAATTAGGAGAGGCAGCCTCCACGAGCACCTCTTTGTCTTCCTGAGATTCAACCTCTTCGGTTGGCCTTGCTTCAGAAGAGTGTGACTCGGATTGCAGCGATTCTTCGCTTTTGTCGTCTTCTGTAAAAAAGTCTTCGAAAAATCCGCCTGGCATAGCAGTTCGCATCCTTTGCTTGAATAGCCGCAACGGTCTTGAAAGCTCAATGCCGTGACGTGCGACGTAAATGGAGTTGTCCTTAGGCGTACCAAGGTAAACGGCTAGCACTGCTGAATAAAGTAATTGAGGCAGAAAGCCATTTGAGACTAAAAAACAAGTGGTTTTACTCAGATTACATCGTGATCTCCAATTGGGGAAAACTTGTCACTATTAATGACTCAAACAACGAAATCACCGTATATATAGCAAGCGGTTCCCATATGAGGGGATTACACAGGTTTGACTTGCGGCCAGTCGGTACGGAAGATGTGGTTATCGCTATTTTTGGCTTCGTTAAAAAAACGGTGAGGCTCGGAACTTTTTTCGAGCACGGACCGTCCAATTCATAGGTATCAGAATCGTGTCACAAGATACGCAATTAATCAGCGCATCGCTTGACGGTGATACTGATGCCTTTGGACAACTTGCATTTAAGTATCAGGATCGGCTGTTTAATACGCTGGCCTACCTGCTTGGATCGCAGGAAGAGGCTGAAGACATAATGCAGGATGCATTGTTCCAGGCCTACACCAAATTACAGACCTTTCAGGGCAATAGCTCGTTCTACACCTGGCTTTACCGAATCGGCGTCAATCTGGCACTTAGCCACCGCCGAAAGAAGAAAAACCAACCACACCAATCCGTGGAGATTAGGCGTGAGTTGGCTGGCGAGGATGTGGAATCGGGTGCCGAGGAACCGCTGGAATTAGTGCTTCGCAGTGAGCGATCGCACCAGTTGCATCAGGCGTTGGATTTGCTTGATGATGAGCAGCGTAGCGTTCTGGTGCTTCGTGAACTGGAAGGTTGTAACTATGACGAAATTTCATCCATCCTGGATCTGCCACCCGGGACGGTGCGAAGCCGCATTCATCGGGGCCGCAAGGCTCTAAAAGCGTTATTGCAGCCGCAGATGGATGACTCGATTACCCCACCAGATTTAGCGGAGGTTCAACAAAATAAATGAACCAACCGTTCAATGAAGAAATACTAAGTGCCTACCTGGATGGTGAGCTTGATGACGCACAACGTGCGGCCGTCGAATCTGCGCTTGAACAAGACGAGCATCTGCGAAAGCAATTGGGGTCCCTTCAGGATCTGCACGACGCGTGGCAGGCACTGCCATCGCTTGTGGCACCGGAAGACACCGTACAACAGCTGAAGTCACGGATCGAATCAGCATTACCGGCATCTTCACAAACCACAGATTCACCACAGGTCACATTGCCGGAGATGGGCGCGTCGAACAAAAAGCAGTGGCTGAGTCTGGCGATTACGGCAACGGCTGCCTCCGCATTGACGGCGCTATTGATGTTTATTGGCAATGAGCGACCTGCGGTAACACTCATACATGAAATGGAATCCGCTGCGGATACGGCGACAACGGCAAACCAGGAAATGGCCTCCACGATAGCCCAAGCCGACCAGTTTGCAGACAACATGCCCGCCGGTGGTGAAATGGAAGCCGGAATGGGCGGCGGTGGCATGGGAGGGATAAGTGCCCGTTCAGTGCAGGAGGCCGCGTCCGCAGATGAAGGCGGTAGTGCAGGCGGTGGATTTGGAGCGGCCCTTAATCAGACAGCGCCGCTTGATGGTTCCACCAATAACGCACTGAAGCAAGAAGAATTCGATACGGTCAAACTTCAACAGGCCAGGGACAGCGAGACGCAAGGCTCTCAAATAGTACGCGTACAGTGCACACGCGACCAGCTTTCCCAGCTGGGGGAATTACTGGCAAAGAATAATCTGACACTGGTCGAATACACTATCCGCGAAGAGTTGGCCGAAGGAAATAGTGCCATAGCGGAAGATGCCGAAGGCGAGAAACCAACACCAAGTCCCGGCAAGCCATCTGTACAATTGCTCAACAACTACGAGCGGCAATTGAGCAGTGTCGGCGCACTAAATGCCAAACGCAAACAGGTAACCGTCATACCACATCAGGTTGTCGAAGGAACACAGAAACAGGTCGACCAGTTATTAGAAGACTTAGACTCAACGGCGGACGTAAAGGTGGCGGTGACCACGTCGTTCTATCAACAGAACATGCAGATACAGCGATTCAGAGTCGCCTCTCAGTCGGATACTTCCAAGGCGAATGGAAACGATCCAAAAGACAACCCAGCTCAAAAGAATGCGAAACCGGGTTTGGCAACAGAAGAATCTGCGGACGCCGAAAACAGACTTGAAAAGAAATATGCAGAAGCTCCCGCACGCACCAAGTTGATCATTCTGCTCGACGTGCGATAGGCCAAACAGGGATTACGATTTAGCGGAGGATCGGTTTGGTGCCTTGCGTTGCAACCAGACCCAACATGCTATTCCCAGGCCGATCATTAGAAAACTAATCCACTGCGAAATCGTATAGTCGGTACCGAACTGTCCTTTCTCATCGTTACGCACATTTTCTAACAGGAATCGTGCAATCGGATAAACCGTCAACATGAGCGCAAGCAATTGCCCGGCTCGCCGCCGTCGCGGCAAATAAATCAACAGCAAGATACAGATGGCAGTAGCGGAAACCGCTGACAGTAACTGTGCCGGTTTAACTGGCAGTGATGTCGGAGGTAAGTCTGATAACTTCAAGGGGATCGTACGAGAGCCATCACGCAGTTTAAGCTCGGCGACAACAGAATCTTCAAGTCCAAAATGAAACATCATTGGCCACTGGTCAGCCGGAATGAATCCCTGCTCGGTTCTGGCCAGAGTGAATAACAACTCGTCGCCGGTTGCAAATCCTGAGTCAGCGGCATCGGTGACTTCAAGAAGCGCTTCGGATCCATCCGGCCCCATTGGGATGACCGTTGCTTCGGCCCCGGTGTGATGCCTCACAATTTCGGGAAGCAGTGGAAACTCACCTCGGAAAATCTGAGCGCGATACGGCGGTGACCCTGGAGGAAATTGCACGTGCCAGTCGTCGATGCCGCACGTTCCCCCAAAGCAGCAACCAAAGCAAAGGCAGCCAAGTCGTCCACAGGCAAGTCCAACCATCATGGCCGGCATCATGATGTCAAAGTAGTCCAATACGGGTAGCTTATTGCGGCGCAGGAAAATCCAGCTCCCGATGCTGCCCCCAATGAGAGATCCGTAGACTACCAGCCCACCCTGAGTAAGGTTAACAATCCTGCCGAGCAGTTCACCGAATGAAGGATCATTGGCCGTGAACCGATGCCAGTATTGAATGACGTAAACAGCCCGCGCACCGATCATTCCGGAGATCACCAACCAAACGGCTAGCGAAAAGACAGGCTCAATTTTCAGCCCTAATCGTTTGGCCAGGTGGGCGCTCAGCGAGATTCCGCAAACAAGCCCCAGCAGAACAAATAGTCCGTAACCGCGGATTGCCATACCTACCGGTTCGTTCGAAATTGGATGTCGCGGTTCGACGAATGGAACCACCACACCAAAGAGCAGGGCGACGATGATGATGAACATCAAGGGACTTTGGAGTGCCTGTTCACCGTTCTGCCCGGTGTGCTTTTGTTGTTTGTGGTACCAGATCATCCAGCCCGTGCCGATTATCAGCCAGACAATCACAATCCAGCCGAGCAAACCAAACATGGGAAGGCCGAGAAATTCGTGTGGTATGACAAACAGGGTTTCGCGCACAGCGGACTACTTTTGAGCTCTGGTGATGGATCGCAAACGACCCGAAATACTTTGGTTAGGGCGTGAGAAACATGTTGTCTATCAGCCTTGTGGAACCAACATATGCGGCCACCACCATAATCGATGGAGGTTGCCATTCGTCTAGTGGCTCAAGCGAGTCAGGATCCACGACAGCAACATAGTCAATTTTAGAAATCCCTGCATCCTTAAGTTTTCTCTCTGCGTCCAGGGCAATAGCCTTCGGACCAGCAGACGGGACTTGAGCAGCAGCCCGAGCTTCGCACAGCACTCGGTAAATACAGGATGCTAAATCGCGACCCGAATCCGAGAGGTACTGGTTGCGCGAACTCATGGCGAGTCCTGATGCTTCCCTGACAATAGGACACACCTGCACATCGATAGGCATTTCCAATTGCTGAACCAGGGCCATGATCACGCGTGTTTGCTGAAAGTCCTTTTGACCAAAAAAAGCGACATCCGCTGGGATGATACGGAACAGCTTTTCAACAACGGTGCAAACCCCGGGAAAGTGACTGGGGCGACTGGCGCCTTCCCATCGGTACGCAACGTCGGGCTGCTGGATCGTTATCTCTTCACCGCTGGGATAAATCATTTCGACGGACGGAACGAACGCGACATCCACACCGATCGCATCGAGCTGGTTTAAATCGGACTCAAGCGTGCGGGAATACTTTTCAAAATCTTCATCCGGTGCAAACTGAGTCGGATTAACAAAAATCGTCGCCACGGTGTTCTCGCACGCGGTAACACTTTCACGTGCAAGACTTAGGTGCCCTTCGTGCAATGCTCCCATGGTCGGCACCAGACCGACGCGTCCAATGGCATTGGTCGCCCAACGGTGCATCTCGTCCGGAGTGTTGATTACATGTATTTGTCTGTTACTCATACGGCAATCGGGCAAGGAATTATTGGGAAGCCTGGATAGCTGCGACGATTTCATCAACAGAAGTTTCGCTGTTTGTCACATAAATCCATGGCAAAGAACAGGGGACATCTGTAATCGACGAACACAACCGGCGAGCCTGAAGAGAGACAATCATGGCAAGTCGTGTGCCGCCGGGTATTTCCGGGAGAACGGAGTTTGCCTGAGCAGCGGCAACTGTCAGCTTGCAGTTCTCGGTGGCCGGGTGGCTTGAAATGGCCTGCTCGAGTTGCAGCTTTTCATCTTCTGATGCGACGAACACGATGTACGCCTGTGCCGCTTGTTTTAAATGGAGCAAGTGATCTTCGAGCGTCCAGCCGGATTGTGGGTTGAGCATGTTGGCTGCAATTTCGACGGCTGGTTGCAGAACAAATTTCCTCGACACCATACGAGGATGCGGAATAGTTAGTGACTCGGAATCAATGATTTGGTTGTCATACAATGCAATATCCAGATCCAGAGTGCGCGCTGCCCAATGGATTTCACGTGTTCGGTTTGCTTCATTTTCTATTTGTTGCAATACGACAAGCAATTCATTTGCTGGCAATGTGGTATCCAGGAGGGCGGCACCGTTGAGAAAAATGCCCTGACCATCCGGCCCGCCGATCGATTCAGACTCATGCAGGCTCGAGACGACAACGTTCTGGATATGCGAGTGCGCACGGAGTTGGGCAATGGCATAATCAATGGACGATTGCCGGTTTCCAAGATTCGAACCGATAGAAATGAGCACCGCAGGCATAACCAAATGTTGCACCATACGCCTGCAGATTGCCAGTGGTAGATGAGTGGGAAACGGTCTAAGGCTAAGAATAATGCAGTTTCGCGTGAACAAAACTTTCGTTTAGCGCATAAAAAATGGCGGGAGACTCAATCCGAGTTTTTGTCTCACCGCCTGTGGCTGTTCCGCGCGATCCCTGCACGGCAATGCCAACGTAAAAACGAGGGAGGGACTTCCGAGCCACCTGTTCCTGCAACAAGTTACAGAATCGGGTCGACTGTCGATCCATTCAGTCGTCGCCTCCCAAGCGTTTATTACTTAAGGTGTCGTCGTCACGACAAGCGACAGTGATCTCGGGCTGAGACCATCGAGCTCATTTTTTGAGACAGTCAGCGCGTACATTTCCCGCACGCAATTAACGAGTTTTTCGATGAAAACTCGAACGACTGATCAAAGGATAAGCCAGACGTCGTTCAATCAGCTGCTGTCTGGAGTTGACAGCGGCGCGACTAATTAAGTCGTAACAACGCTCACATTTTCAACGGCACAGCAAAATTGTCAAGCAACCTGCATCAAACTTTTAGGAAAATGTTTCTTCGACCTTTTTGGAAGTACTTTGTTGACTTCCATTTTGAAAATGATATGGAAGCCGGCATCCCAGCGGGTTCTATGGACCCCAGACGAGGGTCAATTTTTGATGCCTCAATGGCCGATGAACAACTTGGGTGCGCACGGTTGCGCCTGTACCTGACTCGCATCAAGAAGTGCACAATATGAAACGTCTCTTTGAGTCCGACAAGCTTACCAAGCAAGAACAACAACAGATCGCAGAAGCTGTTGCGGCTGGGCCAGCAATCCAGCCGGGGCAGATTGATCGAGGCGATCGACAGTTCGAAGCACTGCGGGAGCAACTTGGTGAAGACCTGTGCAGACGCGGCGGCATCTACGTTATCCCGGAAGGTTTTGTCCTGTCCGTTGTAATCCCGATCTACAACGAAGTCGCTACCGTGGAGTCCGTGGTGGAACGCATGAGGGAGACCGGATTGCCGTTGGAGCTGATCCTTGTGGATGACGGCAGCACGGATGGCACACGGGAATTGCTTGAGAAGATGAAGGAAGATCCGGAGTTGACGATCATCATGCACGAGCAAAACCGTGGCAAAGGTGCAGCCTTACGGACCGGCTTCAGTGCCGCGACGGGCGACGTTGTTGCGATACAGGATGCGGATCTGGAATACGATCCGTTCGAACTCCGCTACTTACTCCAGCCGATCGTGGAAGACCGCGCGGACGTTGTGTACGGCAGCCGCTTCTCGGGCGGGGATGACAGCATTTCACCGTTTTGGCATCAACTAGCTTGTGGCTTTCTCAGCACGTTTTGCAATCTCATGACGCGACTAAAGTTCACAGATGTGGAGACGTGTTACAAATTATTTCGCCGGGAATGCATTCAGGAAATCGCGCCGACACTGAGAGAAAATAGATTCGGTATCGAAATAGAAATGACATCCAAGCTGTCACGACGGGCCAAAAAAAGTGGCACACGGTTTTTCGAGAGACCGATTAGCTATGATCGCCGCAGCTACGAAGAAGGCAAAAAAATCGGCTGGAAAGATGGCGTAAGTGCCATTCGCTGCATAATCCGTTACGGGCTGTTTGGGTGATATCTGTATGGCAGAACAACCGTCCGGTCATTCAGCAGAGGCCATCAGCACAAAAGTGCGCAGTGGAATGCGGGCGGTCACCGTCGCTCAGGTCTCCTCCCAAATTCTTACGATTTGCGCTCTGGCAATTCTGCTGCGTTACATCTCCAAGGAGGCCTTTGGCGTTTTTGGAATGGCGCTGCCGCTACTGACTCTACCGCGAATGTTTGCGACGCTTGGTATCAGTGTCGCTACCGTCCAAAAGGACTCACTGAATCAAGCACAGTTATCAGCACTATTCTGGTTGACCAATGTGTTTTCAGTTATTGCAGCAGGGGTGACGATCTTGCTCGGCTGGGCTCTGACAGGCGTATATGGTGCTTCACAGTTGCTGGACGTGTGTGTAGCGATGGCAGGTACCACGGTCCTGGCCGGAATGAGCTTCACACACCAGTCCGTTCTGGAACGTAAGTTACTTCTTGGACGACTCGCTGCAATTCGAATTGCTGGTCAGCTGATCGGACTTGTGGCGGCCATAATTACCGCGGTGTTCCTGGATTGGGGAATCTGGGCTCTGGTCATTCAGCAATACGTAGAGTGGGCGATTGTTGTCTTGGGTTGTTGGTGTACCGCTGGCTGGAAGCCAAACAGACCAGAAAGGGCGAAGATTGGTTCGCTCGTTAAGTTTGGGGGCTACTACTCAACAAGCAGCATTGTGTTTTATGCAGGTCAAAATGCAGACAAGGTTGTATTGAGTGTCCTGCTTGGCGCGACGCAACAAGGTCGTGAACTCATTGGTATGTATAGCAAGTTGTACGAAGTCATGATGAAGCCCGTACAGCTCGTGACGAATCCGACAACGCAGGTGATGTTGCCAGGGCTGTCGAGGCTCAAAGCCACGAAGGACATAAAGACACTCCAGGAGTTGGCCCGGTCGTTTTACAGGTTTGTCGGCGTGCTGTTGATTCCGGCAGCTGTCGGTTTATACGTTGTGGCGCCGGACTTCGTAGAGGTTCTCGGTGGCGAAGAATGGACAGAGGGGACTTCAATCCTGTTGGCACTAGCACCGGTCATTGCCGTGCATGGCTTGATAAACATCAACGGTAGCTTGCTTGCTGCGATTGGTCGTGCCGACCAATTGATGAAGGCAGCCATTGTGATTGCCCTACTTCAGGTACAGGGTGCTGTGGCTGGGTTTTATCTGGGACGACAATTCCTTGACCCAACAACTGGGACAGTCGAGGGCGTGGCTGTCGGATACTCCATGGTGTTGATTATGGTCGTGTTTGCACCGTATATGATCTTCTCATTAAGCATGTGCGGGATGAGACTCAAGCCGTTACTTGTTGATTTGATGCACCCGTTGGCTGCGGCGATGCTGATGGGTCTCAGCGTCTTATTCCTCAGAGGCTTCTTGCTCAGTCGTGACTGGTCAACACCAGCGGTGTTATTGGTATCGGTATTACTGGGCGTGGTTTGTTATGCTGCTCTTGCATGGCCAAAGGTCAAGCGGGATGTCATCGGTTTGCTCAAAGGCAACGCGGCATCTTAATTTTGGCATAACGTTTGTTTCAGCCAGTTTTCAGTGATACGCAAAGCGATGGAATCTTTGTTGTGAAATCGGAGTGGGTACGAATCGCGATTTGTGTGCTGATAGGCCTCTGCGGTCTGAGCTGCATATTCATTGCGCAGGACCGCCTTGTTCCGGACACGCTCTCTAAAACATTGATGGCGGTAGGTGGCGCCGTCGTTGTATTGAGCTCTCTGTTAATTCGTGGCCGGTTTTCGACGCGCCCTCAAAGTCGGATCATGGCCAAGCTTGGCAAGGCAGCGGACCCATTGCTTGAATGGGAAACGCAACTTGAAAAACAGCAAGCGGCATTTGATGAGGCAGTGCGACAATTAGATCTGCGGGAGCAAAGGTTGACTGAGAAATTGGTGACCTATCACAGCTGGGCTGAGTTTCCCGAGCCGGTGGATGTCTCAATCGAAGGAGAGCAAGTTACAGCGGGAGAGCTGGCAGAAAAAGATGCCGAGACATTGGATCTGCTGAACGAAGAGACGCAGCGGATATTCGATGCGATTTTGGCGAATCGATATTCCACGGATGGCCAAGTGCAACTCGAATTGCTTCGCGACGAAGCAATGGGGTTAGCGAATCGCGTTGCCAGAATCTATCAACCGGATTCTAAAGCGCCGTTGCTTGAGACCAGCTCTGAACAAATTCTGGTCGCTGCCGGTCGGATCTGCATTCAGATGATGGTTGCCGTCGATGAATTGCCACTGAATGTGAAACAGATGAACATTCAGAGCTTGTATTCCTACGTGAAGACTGCGGTGAATGCATATGGTGTTTACAGGAAAGCTCAACCGTATATGAACTATGCCAGTGCCGCATTTTATGCGAGCCGGTTTGCCTCTGGAGTGAATCCGGTTGCCAGCGGTGCCATGTGGTTGTTGCAGTCGATTGGCAAAAAGGCGGCATCAAGTATTACCTCCAAGTATTTCAATCGCCATGCCATGGCGTTGCTAAGTAATGTGATTCACGCGATAGGATTTGAAGCTGCTCAGATTTACGGCGGTGACTTTCGGCATCGCGATCCAAACTGGTTCTATGGAATGGAATTGGTAGAGCTTCATTATGCTTACCCGCTGCAGGGAGAATCGCTTAATGAAGCCCTGAATGTAATTGGGGCTTTGCAGTTGCGCAGTGAATATGACCGGATCTTCTTGTTTAGGCAGCTTGCCGCTAGTGCCAGCTGCGACCCGGGCAAGTACAAGGCGGTTGAAGTGCTGTCAGAGGAGCAGCGCGAACGAATCATGTCGGATTTGACAGAATTTGCAACGTTGCACGTGACGGCAGAAGGATTCTCACAGTGGCAGGCGGACGTTGTAGAGCGGCTGTAGTGCGTGCGAATTTGTGGGAGCCCTGCGGGTTTGGCTGCGCCAAGCCCCGCGGTTGTGTATGGTGTTGTGTGTGCCGGTGGTTACGGCGATTTCGCTGGCTGCAATGCAATGATCAATCCGGATACGATCATCACCGCTGTATATCCCAACACCGCTATGAAGTAGGACGAGCCCATTAGTTCCTTGCTCTGCACTTCACCGACGAAGTAAGTAATGCTGCGGTAAAGCATAAACGCCATTGCAACAAGAAAGATACCGGGCACGAGGGGATAGCAAGGTGCGCGATACGGCCTAACCGTCTCTTTGTCACGTTCTCTCAACACAAAGAAAACAATCGCTACGCTCAAGGCAAATGTCAAAAAGAATGGGGATGAAAATAGCGCGAGCAATGTAAACCCGTCGACGGTCTCAGAGCCACCATCTGCTTTCATCATCCCAAAGCATCCGACTAGCGACAGAATGGGAAAGGACTGAGCCAAAACGGCCCTCACCGGAACGTTTAGCTTCGCATTCCAGGAATTGAGCCAATGGAATCCCGGTGTATGTTTTCCGACCGCATACGCGACCCTTGATCCGGTGAAGATCATGCCGTGAATAGCGCCTAATGCTGACAGGCTAACCAGCAGGCTAACAACGCGTGCAATATTCTCACCGGCTTGTTTCTGAACAACTTCGGATGCGGGAATTTTGCTGTTAGCCAGGCCTTCATGCCCGAGGACTCTCAGGAACGCAAAGTTAACTAACAGGTAAATCACGATCACCGCACCAATGCCAATCAACAGACTTCTCAGAATGTTTCGATTTGGATTCTTAATCTCACTGGAAATGAACGACAGATCACTCCAGCCACCATAGGTAAACATGATCAGGACGAGTGCGACCAGAAAAGCCCCGAACGGATTTTCAATACGCGATGAGGCTTCTAGCGCCACGGCTTCCTGTGGACCAAGAAAGGCGATGCCAACAATTACAAGCAGCGCGAGCACTTTGATCGAAGACAAGACGTTCTGAGTCCATTTGCCGGCCTGCATTCCGGCAATGTTGATTCCCGTAATTGCGACTACAGCGAATGTTGCATAGAGCATGGAACTGATTTGAGCTGTTTTAGCAAGCGGGTGAACACTATGCATGTAGTCACCAAACAGCAGCGCCATCGGGCCGGTGGCTGCCGGCCGTATGATCCAGAACAACAACCAGGCGTACATGGTGGCAAACGGCAGCCCAAATCCCTTCTTCAGATAAACATAGTCGCCCCCTTCACGAGGATATGCGGTGGCCAGTTCGGCATAACACAGTGCACCGCAAATAGCGACGAAACCGCCGAGACACCATCCACCAATCAGCCACATCCAGTTATTAGACATGCTGGCAATAAACGGCGTCGTCTTAAAAATACCAGCACCGATAATGATGCCGACAATGATGCAGACAGCATCAAACACATTGAGGTCACGTCGGGGCTGAAGGTGCTCGTTATCCAAAATGCGGTTTCTATTGAGTTTTGCAGATTAAACTAAGTGCATAGACGCTTGCTGACAGGGTGACCCGTCGGCTCGGAATCGCAAACGAATCTATATGGTATCATCGGAGAAAGACCTCCGTCAGAAGAAAAGTTAACGTGCTATGACCAATCCCAACGGTGAATTCAACAAGAATAGTGCTGAGAAAAAGAGTGTGGATGACATTTGCGCCCGGTCACTCGTGGACGGTCTTGCGGACAACTTCAGTTCACCCACGGATCCACACAGTCCGCCCATTGTTCTGTCGTCGGTCTGGAGCTGTGAAGGCACCGGTCAGGCAGATGCACTCCTAAATGGATCTCTGGATGGATATGTATACCAGCGCGACGGCCATCCAAACGCCGTGCAGTTTGCTGCAGCATGCAAGTCCCTTCACGAAGCAGAAGAAGTAGCGGTAACATCGTCCGGCATGTCAGCGATGGCACTCGCGATGCTCTCCCAGCTCAAGCAGGGCGACCACATGGTTGTAAGTGACCAGCTGTACGGAGGTAGCACACGGCTATTGACCGATGAAGCTGCGAGGCTAGGTATTACTCACACACTCGTGGACATGTGCAATCTCGATGTTGTTCGTGCTGCGGTCATACCGGCCACTGGTTTAGTGGTAGTGGAAACCATTTCGAATCCTCTTGTGCGTGTTGTCGACATTCCGGCGATTGCGGACATTTCCCACAACCAGGATGCACTGCTGCTTGTAGACAATACGTTTGCGACGCCCGCCTTGTGTAAACCGCTGACACTCGGCGCGGATCTTGTTCTTGAAAGTGTAAGCAAGTTGATGAACGGTCACAGCGATGTCATGTTGGGCATGCTGGCAGGTCGCACGGAACAGTGGGATCGTGTTCCGACAGCATTGTCGGTTTGGGGATTGGCCAGCAGCCCTCTTCAGTGCTGGCTGGCAAATCGAGGGCTGTCCACGATGCACCTTCGCATCCGTCAGTGCTGTGAAAATGCGATGGCTGCCGCCAAATATCTTGCTCAACACCCACGAGCTCAAAACGTCCAGTATCCCGGCCTGGCGGATCATCAGGATTATGAAATCTCACAGTCAGTGTTAGCGAACGGTTTTGGTCATATCGTGACATTTCAGATTAACGGCGGCCGTAATGCAGTCGACCAGTTCATTGGTGCCGGTTCGATCCCGTTCTGTCCGTCGCTTGGTGATGTGATGACAACGATGAGTCATCCGTGTTCCACCAGCCATCGCTCACTGACAGCCGAACAACTCGAGTCCCTTGGCCTGAGTCAGGGTACGATTCGGTTATCAATTGGAACCGAGTCGACGGAGTATGTAGTTAATTGCATAGAGGCGGCACTTGACGCATAACAACCCACGATGAGTGAATCAAACGACAACTTGAACGACGTGAAAGCTTCACAGCAGACCGACCAGGGAATGAGCTCGGATTTGAAATCCAATGCAAAATCAGGGACAGGACCTGATGCGGCTCCTGAAACATCCGCTCCCTGGCGCCGGCGACTTCACGAAATCATATTTGAAGCCGACACCCGTGCCGGGAAATTTTTTGATGTTGGCTTGCTGCTTGTGATTCTCATTAGTGTGGCTGTCGTGATGCTGCAAAGTGTTAACGACATTAATGACCAATGGGGCGGGAAACTGGAAGCAATCGAGTGGGTCATCACCGGGTTGTTCACGCTGGAATACCTCCTTCGGCTGTTGTGTGTGCGCAAGCCCAGCCAGTATGCAACAAGCTTTTTTGGCGTCATCGACCTGCTGGCAATTCTTCCCACGTATGTCGAGTTGTTGATGCCAGGCTCCAGAGCATTTTCGGTCGTACGCGTGTTCCGGCTGATTCGTGTGTTTCGAATCTTCAAGCTCAGCCAATATGTGACGGAAGCCAACGTTTTGCTCAAAGCCTTGAAAACCGCTCAGCCGAAGATTGTTGTGTTCCTGCTTGTCGTAATGACACTGATCATGGTTCTTGGAACAACCGTTTATGTGCTGGAAAACAGAAACGAAGCATCAACGGAATTTACGAGCATCCCGCAGTCAATTTATTGGGCGATCGTCACGGTCACGACTGTCGGATACGGGGACATGGCACCGCAGACGGTAATGGGTCAAACACTGGCGGCAATCAGTATGATTCTTGGCTATGCAATCATCATCGTTCCAAGCGGCATTTTTTCCGTTGAAATCATCATGGCCGCAAAAGGTGAGAACCTAACAACGCAATCGTGTCCGGAATGTGTTCGTGAGGGACACGATGCTGATGCCAGGCATTGTAAATACTGCGGTGCAAAGCTGTAGCTGAAAGCAGCACGGCAGAAGAATTTTCTTGCAATCCGGGAAATAGGGCGTAGATTCAGGCTAGTGGTACGTGGCGTTGTTCACGTGCTTCATTGTCGGGGCTGGCCTCACGCCTATTTCTCCTTGGACGTCGACTTCTTGATCTCGCGTCCGGCCAGCTCATATGGCAACTGGCAAGAGCTGTATACCAGTGGTTGCCTTTTCCTTGTCTTTAGCTTGTGGCTCCAGTGGGCTCGTGCGCATGCGCGGGTTGGTTCCATCGTGGAACAGCATGGTAGCCGAAAGGAGTATCTCATGGACGTGACCCAAACCTCATCTGTCACGATCAATTCTGCATTCTTGCAGGAAATTAAGGATGTCAATCAGCAACTATGGGACTTGATTGATGAAGTGCGGCAGTTATGCAAGTCGGAACTTCGAAATCAATGGGATTGTTATCGCCTCTGCTCGAGATTTGAGCTCTTGCGGGATCAACTCGCCACTCACTTCTCGCTGGAAGAAGCTTATGGGTACTTTGATGACCCGGTTAGCGTGGCACCACGGTTGAGTGAGCGTGTTGAGCGCCTCAGGCAGGAGCACTGCACACTGTACGTTCGGTTGGCTGAGCTGGTTGAATTTGTACAACGGCTCAATCAGCGGCGGCGTTTGCGCTATGGTATCTCGCGGGTGGATTTGGAATTCGGCGGTTTCTATCAGGATCTGTTGTGCCACGAAGACGACGAATGCTGCCTGATCCTGGAGGCATATGACGATGATGTTGGAGTAGGGGACTAGGCCGCCATCTAAACTCTGACGCATGACGGCAGGTTCATTTATCGTTACGATGGACTAATTGAATTAGATTTAATTAAGCAGTTCATTTATCGATTAAGTCCATGAGCAAGTACCCACGCGTATTCAGAGTTCGTCAGACATTTCATGCACCACGTGTTGATGATATTGATGCGGAAGTCAAAGCAGAATTAGCGAAACTCAACCTCAGTGAAAAGATCCAGCCGGGTGAATCGGTTGCGATCAGTGCTGGTAGTCGGGGTATCGCTAATATTCATCTGGTAATCCGTGGCATTGTGCAACACCTGCAGTCGATAGGGGCAGAACCGTTTATCGTGCCGGCAATGGGCAGCCATGGCGGTGGCACAACTGAAGGTCAACGCGGCATCATCGAAAAGTATGGTATCACCGAGGAATTCTGTGGATGCCCAATCAAGGCGAGCATGGAAACGGTGATTGTCTGCACCAGTGAAGAAGGGATTCCCGTTCATTTTGATAAACACGCATACGGCGCAGATCATGTTGTCGTGTGTGGTCGTGTAAAGCCCCATACGAATTTCCACGGGGATATCGAAAGCGGCCTGATGAAGATGATGCTCATCGGCTTGGGTAAACACGAAGGTGCAAAAATATATCACCGGGCGATTTCGGATTACAGCTTTGGACAGATTGTGCGAAGCATCGCCAAAGAAGTGCTTTCACAATGTGGAGTAGTCGCTGGTGTCGCCATCATCGAAAACGCTTATGACGAAACCGGCAAGATCGAAGCAGTCGCCCCGGAGAACTTCGAGTCGAGAGAGAAAGAGCTGCTTACATTGTCTAAAGAGTGGATGCCCAGACTGCCATTTGATAAGGCCCAGATTCTTGCCATTGATGGGATCGGTAAAGACATTAGCGGTTCGGGAATGGATACGAATATCATCGGCCGAAAATTCAATGACCACAAAGCTGCAGAGAATGAGTTTCCAAAGATTAAGAAGATCATCGTCCGCGGCCTAACACCGGCAACCAAGGGGAACGCCACAGGTATTGGCATGTCCGAATTCTGCAAGACATCGGTGGTTAATGAAATCGATGTTAATGCTACTCGCATAAACTGCATCACGGGAAATCACCTAACAGCTGCGATGACGCCGTTGCACTACGATACGGATGTAGAAATTTTGGACGTTTGTATGGTGAGTAGCGGATTAGCGACGCCACCTGAAATCTCGATGATGTGGATCAAGAACACACTTGATATTGGTGAGGTTGAAGTATCGGAATCTTATTGGGATGAAGCGCAAGCACGCGAAGATTTGGAAATCCTCACGGAGATTCGTGATTTGCCGATCGATGAAAACGGACAAATGCTCAACATGACTGATTCAGAATGGTACTCCGGATCAGCATAGGAGATATTGCCACTTTGGTGTTATCATGCGAAGCTGAAGCACTTAAATGACGGCGAATATTGGGAACAACGAAAGGTTTTAACTCAGAATGCCAAAAGAAGAAGCTCTTGAAGTTGAAGGTACAGTAACACAAGCGCTGGCAAATACACGGTTTCGAGTGCAGCTTGATAATGGTGCTGAGGTGATGGCGCACGTTGCTGGCCGAATGCGCAAACACTTCATTCGAATTGTTCCTGGTGACAAAGTCCGAGTTGAATTGTCACCGTACGACCTTACGAAAGGCCGTATCACCTATCGTGAACGGTAAGCGGCCGTCCACTCAATGCTGGCAAACAAATTTCGCATTAATCGCGACTTGCTAACTGTCGAGTGATCAAAATCTCTCGTAGAATAAAGTTTCTGAGACGAAAACCCTTTTTCGACTTGGAATTACGGAACGCCGAAGAATTGGAATTTCTTACTCTAATTCTGCTCAGGATGGGCCTTGTCAGCGGCGATTTTTATAGAAACCGGCGCGAAGCGGCGGTGTTTGATATGAAGCGGCTCATTGTGACCCTTCATATGTTGAGACAGTTTCTTTTCGAAATAAGCCAGGAGATCCGCGGTGAAACGACCACGAAGAATCCTTACATCTGCTTTGTTAATGGGCCTGCTGCTATTCGCACCTCTGGCCAATGCTCAAAATGCTGCAGTTAAGCCCATCGTGACGGTTGCTATCAATCGTCTTGATGAAATTAAGAAAGACATCATATACATGGCGAGTGTGATTTCCGGGCAACCGGAACAAACAATCGCCGCAACGGTTGAACTGCAAACCGGTTTCTTTACACAAGGACTGGACCAGACCAAGCCGATCGGAATTATCGGTACGGCATCAGGAATCACTCCTGGTTTTTATGCGTTTGTTCCGACCAAGAATATCCAGCAATTATTGGCTCCACTTGCAGGCTTCGGTTTGCAAATGCAGGATGCAGGCGATGGTTTGCTTGTCCTTCAAACAGGTGGACTCGATGTATATTTCAATCAAACAGACTCGTATTGCTTTATCTCCAATGCACGTGAGTCCGTTGTAAAACCACCGGAGGATCCAGCTAAGCTACTCGACGGCCTGACGGATACATACGACCTTGCAGTTAAATTAAATATTCAGGCGATTCCGGAAGCACAACGTGCATTGGCAATGAGCCAGATTCGCACCGCGATGGAGTTCAGTCTCCAACGACTGCCAGCTGAAACAGATGCAGCGTTCGAAGCGCGTCGCAAGGCCGCTCAGGACGGTTTCCAACAACTGCAGGATGTTGTTGACCAGCTGGATAGCCTCACTTTCGGACTTGCAGTTGAGGGCGAAAAGAAGAGGGCGTTTGCTGACGTTAGTATCGCTGCGGTTGATGGATCGAAGCTGGCACAGCAATTTGGTGCTTATGAACTGGCATCTACAAAACTGAGTGGTTTTCTTGTCGAAAAGGCAGCCGCACAAATGAGTTCTACATACGTGATTCCACCGTCGGAAGCTGGCCAACTCCTTTCGACACTGGAAAACGTAAAGTCACAAATTGATGCCACAATTAATTCCGATCCAAATATTCCAGCAGATGCCCGCGAACTGATTCGAAGCGTTGTTGGCAATCTCCTGGAAGTTGCTAATGGGACGATTGAAGATGGCGAAGTGGACATGGCTG
>Ga0114933_10000683_pt1 | contig 40245 bp, 27 predicted proteins | sample 4SBtaG_FD_89691 | JGI IMG/M metagenome (GOLD analysis project Ga0114933, IMG submission 89691) | Deep subsurface microbial communities from Kolumbo volcano to uncover new lineages of life (NeLLi) - 4SBTROV12_W25 metaG | ecosystem: Environmental > Aquatic > Marine > Volcanic | place: Kolumbo... | reverse complement strand
GGGCAATTGAAGTTTCCATTCTTTTAGTACCAGTGAATCCAGGAACGTTCTCATCGCTTCGCTTCTCTGAATCGATTCTTCTTCGAAGCCACCGAACCTTTTCATTTCATGCTTTACTATCCAAGGCAGCAAAGCAACCAACTTTTCCATCGTGTGAAGCGCACGCGTAATTCCTGAGACAATCGACTGGAACACTGCGCCTTCGAAGAGATTCTTGAAAGAGGTTGGAGCGGTCTTCATCATCGCTAGAATAACTCCTATGACGAAACCGAACAGAATTCCGAAGATGACTACCTTCACAGTAGCGATGAACCCACCCAGTAGCATATCATCGGCGTATTCAACGAATTCGCCGAAGTCATTGTAATCTGGAATCTCGAATCCCACGTTGTCGTTCTCACCCGCGGATTCAGTGTAGAGAATCACACCCCCATCTCCAACGACGATTCCGACTAGGTAATCGAACATGGCGTGATCATTGAATGAAGTGCTCACGCCTTCCGGCAGAATGTTATCCTCAACATTGAGTCCTTGATCAAGACTCAAACCGAGGAATCCATCTTCTCCTGTGAAGAGAATCTTCGATGATGAGACCACATTTAGAGAGCTAAGTGATACTCCCAGAGACGTATTGTATTCCTCTGATTCAATTTCCCTTAGATTCCACTCGAAACCACCGACAGAAGTGGAATAGAGAATCTGTCCCGAATCACTGACAGCAAACATTCGGTATGGATTGAAGTATTCAACGGAGACTAGGGCAGAACCCTCTGCTCCGGATGGGGTTTCACGGTAATCCCATGACAAACCGCCATCGGTTGTTGCGAGAATCATCCCCTCATCTCCGACGGCAAATCCATTCAAATCGTCACGGAAAGAAACATCATTCAGATCTTTGTCGAAGACACTGGTGCGCTCAGTCCAGGTTCCAGTTGAATATTCGAGAATGACGCCTGAATCTCCAACTAGCACCAGCGATTCGCTCCCAGTCACTGCCAGACTTCTCATGTCCGTACGACTAGAATCAAGAGTCTGCCAATCGGCATTCAGCCCTACCATAAGATAGACCAAACCATCAGAGGCAAGAACTGCCATCGAATCTTCGAATGAATCTGCAGCAATTAGGTCGGAATCTCCTAGAGATGTCTGAGTCTCCCACAACACCCCTCCATCCTCACTAAGTAGAACCGTTCCTGAATCTCCGAAGGCCCAAACAGACTCGCCATGAGTCACTGCCGCGTTCAGATCAGCATCAGTACCTGAATCGACGACTTGCCATCCAGTCTCGATACTCTGACCGACAGCGGGAGCAATCGATACGACAAGAAAAATGGTGACGAGAATAGCAACCCTCGACTTTTCATCGAGAGCCGACCAAGAGAATATCCTCTCGATACCGGGACGTGTAGTCGTCACGAGTCAGACGGGTCGAAGTCCGGATATAGACTCGACCCGCGTTGCATCGTACCTTTCACGCATGCGAGAAATCTTGCTCATGCGGGGCGTCAGAGACAATAAATTTCCCAAATTTCCCTTCTGAAAATGAATTTGAGCATCAGCAATGTTCATCGGCGGCTGGCGCGGCAGGGGCGATATGGGCGAGATGATTTACCATGGCAAAGTGAAACAGGTATGGAGCACGGATGATCCAGATATCATCGAATTTCGCTATACTGACCAAATATCTGTCTTCGACCAAATTATCCCAAGCCTAATTCCGCGAAAGGGAGAATCACTCAACCGAACTTCCTGTCATTGGTTCCAATTGGTTGAGGACGCGGGCATCTGTGATACGCATGTAATCGAGATGAACGCGCCGGACCGCGTGTTGGCACGACGCTTCGACGTGGTCCGAGAACCAGGTGCAATCGCAAAAGATAGAGAAAATGTGTTTGTTCCTCTTGAGGTCATTTGCAGACATTATCTGGCTGGTAGCGGCTGGCGTAGGTATGCTCGTGGTGACGCGCCAGCAGAGGAGTTCGGCTTTGAGCCGGGCACAGAATTGAAGCAGGGTGTGAAGCTACCAAAGCCATACCTTGAGGTTTCTACAAAGTTCGAGAAGTTTGATCGTTTGCTCGATCGCCAAGAGGCTTTGGAAATTTCGAATTTGACTGGGGAAGAGTTTGATGCGATTCTCGACATTGCAGTAAAGGTCGATGAAATCATCGAGACCGAGGCTGGTGCACGTGGTCTGATTCACGTTGATGGGAAGAAGGAATTCGCTCTTGGCGCTGGCCGTGTACCGGTGCTTGTCGATTCATTTGGTACGCTGGATGAAGATCGTTGGTGGGATACTGAGTCATACGCAAACGGTGAGATTGTGCAATTGTCGAAGGAATTCGTTCGCGGTCACTACCTAGGAACTGGTCATCATGCAGAGTTGTATGAGGCACGTCAGGCTGGTTCAGAGGAACCTCCGATTCCTGCTTTGCCGCAGGAGATAATTGACCAGACTTCGACCCTTTATGCGGATATGTACGAGCGGTTGACCGGTCAGACATTCTGAAATGTTGGTAGCCCTAGGGTCTGCCGTGGGTACTCACGAATACGTCGACGACCCTCGCAATGCCGATGTTTGGATTTCAATTGACGGTGAGTTGTTTCGGCGTCCAGATGCTAAGGTCTCAGTGATGGACGCCGGCTTCTTGCTCGGTGATGGTGTTTGGGAGGCATTTCGTCTACACGAGAATGTCCTTGTTTTCATCGATGACCACCTCGACCGACTTTGGCATGGGGCGGAGGTAATCGGGTTAGAGATTCCAATTTCCCGCGATGCGATGCTCGCGCGGATTCGAGAGGTTGTGAGTGCTAACCAGATGCAGGACCAAGTCCACATTCGTCTGATTGTTACTCGTGGACTCAAGCCAACTCCATACCAAGCTCCATGGGTCGTGTCGGGTCCTCCAACGATTGTCATCATCCCGGAATACAAGGAGGCGAATCCACAACGCGCAATCGACGGGATCAGTTTGGTCACAGTTGACATCATTCGCGGGCCACAGAATGTGCAGGATCCACGAATCAACAGCCTGTCTAAGCACAATTGCATAGCAGGATGCCTCGATGCTGGCCGAAAGGGTGGGGATGAAGGTTTGATGCTAGACCCGAATGGAAATGTAGCAACCTGCAATTCGACACATTTCTTCATAGTAAGAGATGGAGAAGTTTGGACTTCGACGGGTGAATTCTGTCTCGATGGCATCACCCGTCGCAAAATCCTTGATCTTTGCAAGGCCAACGGAATCCCGAGTTTCGAGAAGGATTTCACAACCGAAGAAGTTCGAACCGCCGACGAGGTTTTCGTCACAGGAACCTTTGCGGGTTTGACTCCGGTTGTTGAGTACGATGGTGAGCCGATGAGTGGTGGGCGACGCGGACAGATGACTGAGCGTTTGCAGAGCCTTTACATTGAGATGATTCGAAATGAGTGTGGCGGTTGACTTGAGGGAAACTAAGCACATTGCAATGTGGTCGGGTCCGCGCAATATCTCAACTGCGATGATGTATTCCTTCGATAGCCGCTCCGATACATATTGCTCCGATGAGCCGCTTTATGCCCACTATCTTGCAGCGACCGGAATACAGCACCCTGGCGCGAGTGAAATAATAGAAAATGATGAGACAGATTGGCAAGCAGTCGTCCATAATCTTGGTAAAAACTCCGCCGACGGATCGAAGATTTGGTATCAGAAACACATGTGTCACCATATCACCGAGGGAATGGAACTTGACTGGATCAACTCGATGACTACTTGCTTCCTAATCCGCGACCCGCGCGAGGTCCTCCTTTCTCTAGCAAAGAAAACAGATGTGATCGATGCTTGGGCCACAGGACTGCCACAACAAACACGTCTGGTCGAGTGGGTCAAAGAATCCGGCGTCAACCCACTAATTGTTGACTCGCGAGACATCCTTCAAGACCCAAATGTGATGCTCCCAAAACTATGCCATGCCCTTCACATACCCTATGATTCAGACATGCTATCTTGGCAATCCGGCCCGAAGCAATGCGACGGCATCTGGGCCAAGCATTGGTATGATGCTGTTTGGGAATCTACAGAATTTGCCGAGTATCGCGCCCGCGAGGGAGAACTCTCCTCTGCTCACCAAGCGATTTACGATGAGGTTCGTCCAATCTATGACGAATTGTACAATCTTCGACTCGTCTGAAAAGAAACTGAGTAGGTGAATTCACTATGCTTCAAGCATGCTTTCGCATCAGGAGGCCACAGCGTCTTTTCTCAGCGCCTCGCAAAATGATTGTCAAGTGGCGGAAGGCATCTCCGACCCCACCATCTAGCGGCTCATTGGGGTCGACAGACCACTTTCCTCGCTGAATTGCTCGACGCAGAATTACGACCTCTTTGACATCGAGCCAACCACACAACTCGAGTCCTCCAGCGCCCTGAGAGAACCCACCCTCTCCAAGATATTCCTCGTCCAAGCCAAGTGCTAGTTTCGCGAGAAGGTCATGTAAACCATCCTCCGCCTTCTCGATGGTATTGTCTAGAAGATAAGCGAGCGCATCACCACCCTCTATCGGGAATCTTCCAAGGCGCTCGCGAGACACTCCCTTATCCAGTGGTTCAGGAATTCCACCATCTTTCTTCCAAGCCACGCAGGTCAGGAATAGCATCATCGCCGGATCTAGTTCTGGTTTCTTTCCCTCCTCAAGTGATAGAATCGATGCAGAAATTTCCTCAACCGCCTTAATCTCTGAATGGTCTCCTCCTTGTGAGGCTTGAATCAGCGGAATCATATCCAATGGATCGTGGCGCAATGGCTCAAATGTGTAGAATGGACTGGGGGGTATGTAGCGACTCATTGGACCACCTTCGGCGGTCACTCGCCACCGGTCAGACGCTTCAACCTGTTCTCGAACTCGTCCAGGTTCTTCTCTTCGATTTCTGGGATTTCCTCAGTCGGTTCGACCACGGGTTGAGGGGTTGCTGCCGGCGGTTCAGCTACTGGCTCGGGCACTTCTGGTAATTCAGGAGATTTCCGCTTGCTCTTCTTCTGAATCACAGACTCGGTCATTTCCAACAATTTGCGACGCTCCCGCTGGTTGTAGAGAATCCAAGTCAAACTCAAGGCTAGAACAATGACCAAGCCAGCCGAACCGAGCGCTGTTGTCCATTCGAATCCATCTCCTGATTCTATCGACCCACCCGAGAGAATCAATCGAGCTTCATCATCACTCGAGTCAGAATCTTCATCCCAGGGGAATAGACATTGGATGATCACAATCATCTCAGTTCCATCCTCCACATCTGGGCGATCTAACTTAGGTTCTGGAGGATAGATTCCCGTTACATCGATTGAGTGAGTTGCACTGTGTGTTCCTGCAGTCACCTCGATACTGCAATCAGCATCGGTGAGTAGATGATGATACTCTCTCTTGGTAAGGACCTTGATCTTCTGAGAAGACCCCTCTCCTTCGATCTCCAAGCCAACGAGTCCAACATTCCAATCGGTTCGACGAATCTCGAAACCTCTCTCAGCCGAAGCGACGAGGGTTCCTCGCTCATCTAGCAATCGAATAGTTAGCGTCCTCATTCCTGGACTCGGATTCCAAGCGGACGCACTCAGATTGATCTGATCCGAGCTTGTATTCGCTGCTACGAAACCATCGTGAGAATCCAACATCGACCCTTCATCGTCGATGAGCATCACTGTGAATGCGAATGATTCGGTGCCATTGCCGACTTGGCATTCGGCATCAACTGAACCTACCGAGCCAGAGATAGTGCATGTAGCAAAACGATTCGATGGCTCGATTACATAGGCGGTGTAAGGTAAAACAGAGTCTGAATCAACAGTCATCTGAGTTCCGATTCCGCTAGAATCCGCATGCCAAACCCAACCCCCTTGCAAATCCCAATCAAGGTTGAATTGTGCATCATCCATAACTTCCGATACTGGCGAGGTGCCGTGGATTGTAAGGAGGGCGCTATCACCCTCCACTGCTACGATAATCGGCGAGGAAGCCCACGAGTGATCCTCATACTGAGTATCGAGAGAAATCTCGCGCTGATTCCCGGCCTCATCCTGCGCTAAAATCCGAATCGTCCGCGAAGATCCATCCCATTCCGAATCAGGAATAACTTCGAGAGGAACTCCTGTGACTTCTCCAACTCCGATTACAACATGTGTTCGTCCAGAGACTGTCCAACCCTGTGGCAAACTGAGGACTTCGAGTGAAATGGTTGTGGGGGCATTACCGAGGTTTTGCAATTCTGCGTGAGGATAACCACCGTCATCCGAGACTATCCAATTCCCTAATCCATTGAGTGAAAACTCGTGGATGACGGCAACTCGCAGCGGTAGAGTGATGGTTGCCTCGCTGCTTCCATCCCCTTCTCTGAGCTTTATGTTAAGTTCGACCGTTCGACCGTGTCTTGCGTTTTCAGGAGGCGTTATTTCGAGGTCGAGTGGAGCAGTATTACCTGGTTCAAGGATTGGTAAATCTTCTGGTGCTTCGACAACCCATCCAGTCTCTCCAGTCACGTAAACGGACGCGTAAGGCTTGCTTGGAGCATTACCCTGCTGGATGATACTCAGTGAAACCGTCGAGCCTGCTGGATTGATCTCCAGGTCTGCATCGGCTGCAACCGCGGTCCATCCTGGTACATGTGCGACTTCGATGATGAATGAGAATGAATACACTTCTACACCGAAGGCGGTGGCCGTTCCACTTACTTCGTATGTGGTTCCATTCCAAGCGCCTTCGGGAACTTCGATGATTAATTCGAGATAGGTGCTGGCATTGACAGCAACAGATGTATCTGCGTCGCCGACTATGACCCAATCTGTCGCTGTATCTGTTCCTTCAGGCGTTAAGATACCAGTACCTGCAATTTCGATATCATCGAGTAGATTACCTGTGTTTGTGGCAGAAATATCCACGAGGAATGAGTCGCCAGGATTGACTGCGAAGGTTCTGTCTTCAACTGAGGTTCCTTGAGCTGAGAGTTCAATTTCCCAACGATGATCTTGACGTGCTTCGAGGGTGAGGGTAATTGTCGAAGAGATGGAACTGTCTCCCTCGCTTGTCATGGTAATCTCGATGTTAACCGGAGTTCGCGCCGGCGTTGTATCTGGAAGGACAACCTCGACAGGGAGAGTTCGCAGGCTGCCGGCACTCAGAGTAATCTCTTCGCTACTGAAGGTGACTTGGATGCCGGGGTCTTCGGTGAGGTTGTCATCGAGGATTAGTGTGTGTGACATGGTGTAAGTGTCCTCGCCGTTGCCTGGATTGTATAGACGGACAGTGGTAGGGATTGCTTCCTCAACCTCGACCATATGAGGTGAGTCGGTAGGGGAGATGAGTGTTAGTGAGGCTCGGTAAATCTGTAGAACCTCAACTGAGAGCCGGAGTGAATGGTCGGCTCCGAGGCTGCTTGCATCCGAGAATGCGTGGTAGGCTGGTGGGGAATCGACAGGGAGTTCGAGTGACAGGATTCCGCTGACTCTCGAACCTGGAATTCCAGTTAGGGTGATGTCGTCGCCGGAGATTGAAAGTGCTCCAGATGCAGACCAGAGCCAATTTTCGATACCCATGCCGGCCTCTGATATCTTCCAATCGAGAACTCCAGTTGAGGCTGGAAGATCAGCGGTAACTGTCCATTCGAGTGTGCTCTCCGGCATACTCAACTGATGAGATGTTTCGGTGATGGTTCCTGATGCAATGAATTCGAGTTGCACGGTTTGACAGGTCTCCTCATCTCCACTTCCTACGCACATGGTCAGAGGAGTCGAGACGCTATCAGCAAGGTTCGCATCGGAGGGTACTCCGAGCCTTGCTGTGACAATCCGTTGCTCACCTGCATCGAGACGTAGGGCCGGAATTTCATTTCCATCTTCGTCGTAAAGTGTGAGACTATTCTCGGCCGAATCCCAAGCGGTACTGTCCCAGAACATCGAAATCGAGTTCTCATCGGCATTGCCTAGATTTTCGACGACGAGCCAAGCCTTTGCTGAGTCTCCTACCAAACCGTAGCCTGTGCTGGCTGTGGTGCCTGATGGCCCTCTGATTGACAGACCCCTTGTTCGATTTGCTTCAACGGGTAGTAATCCTGTTACGCTGACGTTTGTGTCTTCGTCAAGTGTCATGGTTAGAGATAGGTAGCCTGCGTCTGAGCCGGCTGCGCTAGCTGGCGCATGAATCCACAGAGAGGGCATCCATGTTGCATCCGTTCCTATCTCGATGGATGTTATTCCTCCGGGGGTCTGATCGCTCCAAGTCCAGCCTTGAGGTAGTGAGGATGCATCAACGCTGAGACTCCAGATGCCGGCCAGCCGGCCCGTCGAACGAACGGTCGGCTGACTCAGAGTAGAATCACCGGGGTTGACTCTGACTGGATTCGTAGGCATTTCGAATGTTGCATTGTATGGTGGAACAATTTTCAGGGTCGTTTCCTGCCCGTCATTATCGTAGCGCGATTGAGTAACATTCTGGTATGGATCGAGCACGAGTTCAAATTCGTGCACTCCAAGTGCTCCTGACCAATCGACTGAGAATGATTCGAAGCCTGCAGAACCCGTAGGGTCGGTCGGCTCGAGTGTATCTGCTCGGTGGCGGGCAATTTCGATACCGTCAGCATAGAGAATCGCATCTACGGCTCGGTCGACTTCCACCGTTCCCGCGTTCTCAAAGAAGGCGGTTACCGTCACTTCCTCGCCAGGGTTGGGCGCGCTTGGATTGAATTCAATCGCGCGCCCGTCAAGAAGTGGTCTGACATCTGCAACTGCAGTCGAGATGACAGTATCGCCGAGAATAATGTCGAGGGTCGCATCGCCATCGATATCTGCCAGAGCTGGTGAAGACCAAGTTCGATGGTCGACCTCGACCTCGTCGTTCCAATTGTCATTAATTGCCGCTTGAGTCCCGGTATCGCCGTCCCAAGCCCACAGTGTACGCCCATATGCAACGAGCAACTCGGGTGCACCATTTCCATCGATATCCATCCAGACAGGTTGCGCCACAGCAATCTCATCGTTCGGCGCGCCGCTCGATTGCTCAAGGTCGTGGTGCCAATCTAGCTGAGGGTTGTTCCCAGAGACATCGTGACACCCAGCATGCCCGTGTCTTGCTGTCGTCTCTTGATACCACGATACCCAGCAGACTCTATCGATCACATCATCGTCATCAGTATCAACAGCAAGAGGAGGGGCATCGGCGTAGCCATTGACTGCCTCGAATGACCAAATTTCACTGCCATCGTCAATTTCGAGGCCGCGGTACTCGGCTCCATCGACAGAACTCGAACCATCCGCATCGGTTGGAATGGTGATGATCATCTCGGGAGTGCTATCCGAATCGAGATTAGCTACAACAGGGCCAGGTAAGCGAATGTGCGGGACATCTGAATCCCCGTCTAGATTTGACAGACTCAGGCCGCCCCATTTCTGATCGCCGGTTTCCGAGTCTAATTTCCAAACCCACATTGCCCCACTAGAAGCCTGAGTAGTAGTCAACAGAACGTAGCCAGTCTCATCATCGACCTGTGCAAATGCTGGATCTGAAGGATGACTTCCATCTTGCAGAGTCGACTCCCAAATGGGAGTTGGAGCTCCATTCGCAGCAATAGGGAGTGCAACGATGACTGGGTCATCACTAATCTCATCGATGGCCGCCAAAACCAATTCGGCATCTCCATCTAGGTCTAAGTCCGCCAGTAGTGGCTGAGTGGTAGGATTATGGCCGCCGAACAAAGATGAGGTGTAAGGCCCCTCTGCACTGCTAATTCGCAGAGAATCATCACTGTAAGTCCAGAGCAATTCTCCGCTCTTTGAACCGCCAGAAGACCAACCGGTCACCGAGCATTGCAATTGAGGGGAGTAAGCATCGACATACATCGTTCCACCTGCATCGTAAACGACGATGACCTCCTGACTTCCATCATCATCGAGGTCGACAACGACAGGAGATGCCTTGACAATCTCAGTAGCTCCCAAATCGACCTCCCAAGCAAGATCCGCATCTTCGCCCTCGACAATCCGCATCACACTGTGGTCGTTACCACCTACAACAACCGTCTGAATGATGATCGTGAAGAGAGAATCTCCACCGCAGCGACCGGCCGCGGCCTCCTCTGTATCGATTTGTCCGCTGAGGTCAGCCACTGGAGTGCCGAGTGCATCAGTCCCGATGGAATACGACCCGTAGACCCAATTCACAACGGGGTCGACAACCGATGCTAGCTCGGCAGCATCGGTGGGAGCGCCGCTTCCAGCTCCTCCATCAGGTGCGTGAGCAGGTCCGACCGAGGTCCTCTGTGCGAGGCGTCCAGGTTGAGGCCAGGGTTGATCTCCATCCGACCAAGGTTCGATTATTCCGGCGAACGCCTGAGAATCATCGAATTGAGCCAAAGATTCGCTATCTTTCTCGGAATCATGTATCATTGGCGAGATGGATAACAGCAACAAGCAGGCAACGGCAAGCACTGCTTTTTGCTCGCCGAATCTTCCAAAATCAGCAGACCGCATGCTCATCAGAGGCGAAGTTGCCCTTTCCGAGCCACTTGAACGTTCGGGCCATACTATCAATCAGACCTACGGTCTGAGTAGACTTTCACTATTGCCGACCTATTTACAGAGGCGTAGCCTCATCCGTTGCGCTTATACGAGGGGCGCAGGTCGGCGGTTCGCACGGACCTCTCCTCTTGAGGCACAGCCGATGAGGGACGGGAGGGTTAACCTGCCTTTCCTCCGACTGAACTCGGAGCGGTCCGGCAACTGGAGGAAAAGGAAATGTACAGTCTTGTGACCATGGAAGACACCATCCGTATCCCTGCGGAATATATCCGCAAGGACCGAAAGCTCGAGGACCATATCGATGAGTTGGCTCACGCCGCTTTCGAGGGTCGATTCGATGAAGATGAGAATTACACCTTACTGACTTTCAACCATGAGACTGTTGGCCGCGGTAAGATAATTCACGGAGATGGAGCGATCTATCAGCGAGTCCGCTTCAAGGCGCTCCACTTCACCATGGAAGCCAACGAAGTAGTCGATGGTGCCGTGTCAGAAATCTCCGAGTACGGTGCCTTCGTGCGTATCGGTCCAATCGAGGCTCTGCTTCACAAGTCGCAGATTCTCGACGAACCTATTCAAGTCAACATGGGAATTCGTCGTATCGAAGGATCCCAGTCTGGAAAGCACATCGAAGAGGGTTCCTTCGTCCGATCTCGCATCGTCTCAAAGGCGATCAACCAGAACGACCCTCGTTCAAGCAAGATTGGCCTAAACTGCAAGATGTCAGGATTGGGCGCTCACGATTGGTTGACTCGAGGTGATTGAAGATGGCAAAGAAGCCCTTCGCCTGCGGTGAGTGCAACAGGATTCTGCCTGACCCAGAGAAAAAGAACGACCCTGTCCAGTGCATGCATTGCCCATCCGCCCCAGTAACAACTGACTGGTCTGGATATGTGGTAATCCTGCACCCAAAAAGATCCGAGGTCGCACAGCGACTGAACATTGACGACCCTGGATCATACGCGCTGAAGGTAAATATCCGCTGAAGGAGGAATTTGTATGGAGATAATCGAGAGAAAAGAAAATCCATTGCTGAACCGTGTCGAGCTCCGCTTCCGCTGGGAGCATTCGACCGAATCCACACCGACACTCGCAGAGATGGTTGCTGCTGCAGCCAAGGCCGAGCCGGGTTCGAAGAAGGAATTGACTTTCGTCAAGGATGTCAGCACCCGCTACGGTCGCCCACAGACAACTGGAATTGCTCTGATTTACGGCGATTCAGAAGCCGCTACCCTAGAGCCGGAGTATGTGCACAAGAGGCACGCGAAGCTCAACCCTAAGTCAGAAGGAGGCGATGAGTGATGTCAGACAATCCTAACGCTAATGCGAAGTGGTCAAAGTACACAATCGAGGGCGAAGAACTCGTCCGCGGTGAGACCTGCCCAACCTGTGGACCCGGTGTCTTCCTCGGTATCCACAGTGACCGCAAAACCTGCGGCAAGTGCGGCCACACTGTCAAGAACGAGTGAATGGGAAATCGGCCAGCGTGCCGTCATTGGTCAGTACTCGCTGGCCTACGAATCCCACTCCGATTTCTGATCGCTTCGAAATTTCGAGTATTCCCTCTGAGAGGCGTCCATCGAGTCTCCATCCGGTAAATTCCCAGGCTCCGTCCTGATACCGAGCTGCCATCACAGGTCCAGATGTCGGATGGGATTCGAGAATCTCTTCTGAATCAGTTCTGACGATTCCGCCTGTTGAGAGGGCGAGCAGATGTTCATTCTTTGAGTGGAATACTGCTTCAATTCGCTCGCCTACTCGAAGATTTCTCCTGTCGAGCTCGATACCATCTTCCATCGACAGATCAACCACGAGTCCATTATCGAACCAGATTCGGAGGATTTCTTCCGAAACTGACATCGAGATTGCAGTTTCTTGTCCCCGTCTTTTTCCATCGATTACACTCGGCATACTGGCACGCCAGATTTCCTTCGCTTCGATATCCATTCGGTAGACTCCACGACTGCGCAGAGCGAAGCAGAACCCACCTTCGACCTGGCAGACTGCAGTTGGTTCTGCATCGAGCGCGCGCGACCAAATGGCTTCAGCTGGGTGTACTAACGTAGAATCATCCGAGGTTCGTAAGGCACTTCGGGTCGCGCCGTCTTGCCAATCTGCTTCGATATCGAGGCTGGCCATCCTTGCCAGCCTCATCTCTGGCTCGACCCATATCCCCAACCAAGCCCCTTCGAATGCGGTCGAGCAGGAGATACCTGATGGGAAAGGTGTCGAGACTTTGCTTGCTAGTTCCCCCTCGGCACTAATTTTAGCTAATTCACCGAGGGTTCCGACGATGATGTGATTGTCATCGGAGTTATCGACTCGAGCAGGTGTGAACGGAATGATTCTCTGCACATCTCCACCTGCTCGCTCCGGTGTTTGAACCTGTGGTGTCGAAGGTCGAGCCTTTGGCCTCGACTTCGGATGAATTGAAGGCGCGAGGCTCGCAGCGTCGAACATGCTCACCCTGCTGCTCGCCTCGTCGGCAGACAGCGCCTCGGTTAACCTTCATGACGCGGTCTCCGAATTAGACGTCTGGTCTTCCGAGGAGGTACTCGAACACGGTGTTCTCCGGCGCCATTTGAATCGCGAAGTCCATCTTCTAATCATTGACCAATTGCATATCTACGCCGATCATATCGACGCGATACACGCCAAGGCGATCGGTCAAACAGTCGACGAAGTGCTCGTACTTTCTCGCCATGCAGCGAAGAGCGGCATACCTTCTCTGACCGTCCATGCCATCGGAGTTCCTGGCGAAATTCCTCATGGTGAAGTGGGGTTTGCTGGAGGGATGAAGGGAACAGCAGTACCTCCTTCCCCTCGCTTCGCATCAATCTACAGAGCCCTCCGCGAAGAAACTGAAGCATCTCCTCTCGCGGAGGAATTTGATGTCAGCCTTGAGACCACTCACCACGGCCCGGTGCTGACGGCTCCGACACTCTACCTCGAAATCGGTTCGAAGGAATCTGAATGGAGGCGAACCGACGCCTCGACTCTCTGGGCACGAGTGATATCCCGTGTCCTAGGATTAGAATCGACAACCCCTGAGGGCGAGTGGCGAGGTGAAGGAGAGGTGATGATTGGGTTCGGAGGTGGCCATTATGCACCACGACACAGTGATGTCATAATCCGCAGCGGCCTACCATTCGGCCACCTGCTAGCAAATTACGCTCTGGTTTTCGATGAAAAGACGGATCAAGAACCCACGGGGCCTTGGAGGCATAGTCTGTGCGAGGCGGTTGAGAAAACGCGTCAAGCATTCCCTGGAGGGAGGGTATTCGCTCATCTGGATCGCAAGTCGTTCAAGGGTTGGCAGCGCACTGCAATCGCCGAAGAATTAGCCAGACTAGGAGTCGAAGTTCGCCGCGGACGCGATTTCATCTCTTAGCAACCGTGAAAGTGCTCCCGTCACCGCAGGTCAACATGGGCGTCTTCGGCCGTGTCATCATGCTGATGATGCCCATCACTCCGAAATTCATCATCCGATGGGTCGCCAACCGCTATGTCGCCGGGCCTGATCTCGAAAATGCACTAGACGTAATGCGTCAAATTAGCGCACAGGGAGCATGCTTCACCGTCGATGTACTTGGCGAAGAAATCACGACACTGGCTGAAGCAGATTTCTTCGTTCAAGAATACGCGCGAGTATTAGATGCTATAGTTGCAGAAGGGTTGGACGCAAATATCTCGTTGAAACCAACGGCTTTCGGATTGCTCATCGATCAATCAGCAGCCGTTGAAAATATTGAGAGTATTACTAGGAAAGCCGCTGAGAACGATATCTTCGTTCGCCTCGACATGGAAGATCACAGAGTCACTCAACCCACCATAGACCTCGTTACCGCTATGCACGAGAGAGGGCTAACCAATATCGGGACTGTTTTGCAAGCCAGATTATTCCGCACCGGGGAGGATATCGCAAGCTTATCAGAAAAACTGGCTAACGCCTCTGATGTGCGTATCTGTAAGGGAATTTACCTAGAATCGGAGGACATTGCACATACCGGCTACCATCAGATTGTTGAGGCGACGAACCGAGCGATTGACCAATTACTCGACGCCGGTTCGTATACAGCAATCGCATCCCACGATATGCCTGTAATCAATCATTCATTGGCAGCCCTGAGCGAGAGAGGGATGGGCCCATTCAATAACGAATCGGGAGAAGGAGGGAGCTCGCTACGCAAAGGAAAGGGCCCCGGATATGAATTCCAAATGCTCCTCGGCGTCCGCGGAAACATCCGACGTAGACTCGCATCCGAAGGTCACCTGACCCGCGTTTACATCCCATACGGGAGCCGCTGGTATGAGTACAGCATGCGACGACTGCGCGAAAACCCCGACGTCGCATGGCACATTGCCAAGAGCATAATCATGCCTTGGACAAATCGCCGCTAATCATCGCTGGCGAGTGTCTCTACGGTAGTCATCCCGGCGATCATCTCGATAATCACGAGTGTCTCTACGGTCTTCGCCACGAACTCGTCCGTAAGGAGGGTGAAGGTAGACTCGCTTGATGTCCATCGCCGAGCGCTTGCCGCGCAGAGTTCTTCCTCGACCGGTGTGGAGGGCGCGAATGCGCCATCGCTCACCGTCGACTTCCATAATCGAACCACATGAGAAGACATCTTCAGGTGAGCATTCGATGGTTTTGGATCGACTTTCCTCACCATCAGTCATTGTCAAGCGAACAACAGCCTTGTCACATCGCACCGCCCAGAGAGTTGAGATGTCTCTCGCGTCAATGATCTTTTTAGGGCGAGATTCGGAATCATCGAGTCGGGTAATCTTGTAGAGGATTTCATCATGCTCGAAAACATCGCCGACCGAGATCTTCTCGTCATCGTCCGCCTCGACGTAATCTGTGCGACTATCGGCACCGTCTGAGAGAATCGAAGTGATGCTCACAGCTTTTCCTGGGCGAAGGTGTAGAGTTTGGACTTCCTGACAATCTACGCACTGTACCAAAACGTCCTCGCCCTCGCCCTTTGCTTGCCTGCGCAGGACGTTGTGCTCAGTCAATTGGCGACAGCTGCCGCACTCGGCGACATCGACTGAATCATCCTCGTCAAGAGCATCTGTCACGACTCGGCGGCAGGCCTACTCCTCTTGAAGCCATCCGCGCGTGGGATGGTTCAAGAGAGGACCGCCCGAGGCAGGCACATGAGTGATATCGGCGGTGGATTGGGCCTCCCGACGATGTCGCAGAGGGAGATGTTTGAGAGGCTCCTCGGTGAGGATGAATCTCGAGATTCCGAGGAGCCTGAAATCGCTGCTGCGATTGGTGAGCAGATGATTCACATGGATCTACGACCTCTACCTCGTTCTGTTCGCACAAGAATCCGAGATATCGCAAGTCGTGTTTCTGCTCGCAATGTAGTCATTGTAGGTGGTGGGATCGGCCATCTGAGCGCCTGGATGATGGATCTATGGTGTGGAGACCCATCCTCTGAGGAATCGGTGCCGACAAATCGGCCGGAAACGGTTCGTATCATCGAAGAGGGTGGTAAGTTTGGAGTGATTATCGATAGATTGTTGCGCAGATATGATGCCTCATCTTGGGCTCAAGTCATCACTCGTTCTTGGACCGAGATTGCCGCAGAGACACAGTCTTGGAATGCGGCTGGCGCAGCCCTACCGGACGCCGCGAGAACTGCACCGCTACCTCAACCAATCGATCTCGTTATCATCGATCTTCCAGAGCTTGATCGTGCTCAAGCGGCAGCGGCAGCATTTGACCTGCTGGCTCCAGGTGGAATGCTCATGGCACTCGAACCTCAGGTGCCTACTGGAGATGTTGGAGAAGCAAGTCAAGGGGAAGAGATGACCTCTGCTCAACAGGTCGTCGCTTCGTTCAATCGTTGGATAGAATTCGTCCGAAGCGTCGATACGGAACATTCTGCTGCCTTCGTCGAATTGACAGGCGGAACACTCGGCGTCTTCCTTCGTTCCGCCTGATACTCTTCTGAATTCAGTTCAATCTGCTCAGAACCTGATGATTCTGCAGAACTCGAAACTATTTCTCCGACCACATTCGAAGCAGAGGAATTATTCCCGAGCGCTTCAAGCATCAAATCAATGCGTAAAATTCCGTAACCGAAGCGGTCGTCATGGTCATCTTGACCATTATCCATCTGTGAATTATCGCTCAATACTTCCTTCACCAAATCGATCGCTCCCGACCCACCCGAAGCCCCTTCTCTCTGCAATTCAGGATGGGCTTCGAGAATCAATGCTAGGCCGCCAGAAACCCAAGCCGTAGCAGCAGAGGTTCCGCTAGCCCATCCCCACCATGATCCGTCGCCGCTGCCACCAGCCATCAATACCGGCACTTCAGCCCCCGGAGCCAAGACTTCCGGCTTCTTATCCGGGTCTGATCGAGGAAGCATCGGCGGCCAAATCCTTCCATTGTTATCTCCTTCGGAACTGCCGCTCCATACATTGCCAAGGCGGGTCGCCCCGCCAACACAAATGACATCGGCAACCGAGCCGGGCGAAGAGACATCACCGTCGTCATCCTGACCATCGTTTCCAGCTGCGGCGACGACAAATACACCCAGATCCAATGCATCTTGAACGGCTTCCTCGAGTTGATCGGTCGTAATTCCAGCGAACCCGAATCCACCCTCACCACCAAGGCTCAGTGAAATGATATCTGCTTGTTCATCGACACACCAATTCACCGCTTCCGCAATTCCTTCATCACTTCCGCTACCTTCGTCGTCGATTGCCTTCGCCACTAGAAGCTCAACGCCCTGAGCATTACCTCTCAAACCGTCCTGCGCGACGATGATACCTGCCATCGCAGTTCCATGTCCTTCATCATCGTAGGGCGCATCTCGGCCATCGATTACATCCAACCATCCTGCTAGAGTAAGGTGACTGAGGTCGGGGTGATCCATCTCGATTCCCGAGTCGACTACGCACACGAGCACACCGCTTCCATCTAGCCCACTCACTTCGTCAAAACCAGTTAGGTCACGGTATGATTCCTCCCAACCAGTCAGTGTTGGAGGTGGCCCTCCGATAACGAAGTCGCTTGCACCAGCCCAGAACCAGAGTAGAAGCACGAGAAAAGAAAGCATTGCGAACAATCCAGAGACGACTCCGATCATCCAACCCAAGGCGTCTTGAACTTGTTCCGGTTTTACAGAGCTGTCTCCGTTTGCAAAAGGTGGAGGAATTTCGTCTCCGTCTGGCTCATCGTACATCGGTCACGCACCTCAAAGAAGGGGCCCTAAAGGGCCCTCCTCACCATGCCTCCGATCTTGAGAAATGGCTAATCACAGTCGTGCTGGAACCGCAACCGCTGCATGAAATTCTTGCCGGTATAGTTGCATTACATTCCGAGCATGCGGTGCCGGGTTCCCCGCCGCCATCACATTCTGAACATGGTACTTCGATTGAACCATCTTGGTGCTTGATCGCTGCTGTTTCAACGCTGCAGATAGGGCAGGCACCTTGCCTTCGCTCGAGCGTTACAGGGATTGCTTCGCCAGCGACTTCGCGGGCGCGGACAGATTGGATTCGGTCGCCAGCCGCGCCCAGCATGAATTGTGGATACCAGAGAACGTGTGTCCAAACTGCGATTGAGAGAATACCGAAGAACACGTGTAGGACTGCGAATCCGGTCATGTCGGATTCGATTGGTGGGCGTGGAGCGATTGTGTGTGCGCCAGCCCAGGCCGAGATATTCAGTAAGATCATCCACGACCCCAGACTGAGACTCCACGCCCTAAGGCTATGGTCGCGCCACGCCTTTTGGACCACGCGTGGGTCCGGGTGGGCGTGACGCTCCTGAACGTGAATATCTCGAGTTTCTATGACTGCTCTATGAACAACTCCCATCGAGAGGAATACCAAGACGAGATTACCGATTGCGACGCCACCCCAATCGCTTACACCTCCATCGAATGGAAAATCGGTTGCCGTTGTGTGAGACATGATGTAACCCAATTGAATTGCGAATGTTGCGACAGTCGTCCAGATTAGATTCTCACGCATCAGCGGAAATCTCGCCCAGAGTGATGCGAGCAGACCAATCCAAGCAATCAAGGATAACAAGGAGAGCATAAGTGAGAAATCCGAGATATGAAGGAATCCTTCGAACGAATTTCGATTGTAATCGCCACCGGAGGCGAGTTCCCCTATCCCAAGGTCCCAAGCACCCAGTATCAAGGCGAGGGTTCCGATGCCGAGGATGAGTGCTTCACTGAATCCCCATCGCTCGAGGATCATCCTAGAATGGAAGACATATTCTTCCAATAACGAATCGATCGATTGCAGCCGCGAATCCCTCTCGGCTAGACTGAAGGGGAGCTCGATGTCGCTTAGCCTCACGCTCGCGAGGGCTGCTCCCTCATCGGGAGACACTCGCTCTCCTTCGCCTTCCACATTGGCTGCGGTGTTCCATCAGGCATAAGAAATCCACTTGGAGATGAGAGCTCCTCATGGTGAAAGAGATGGAAAGTGGAGGAAGAGGGGTATGCAATTGATTTTGGCGCCGAGAGGGAGATTTGAACTCCCGAGGGTAAAACCCACATGATTTCCAGTCATGCGCAATACCAGGCTATGCGACCTCGGCTCGTGGTCGGCCGAACCGCGACCCTAACTTGAGTCTGACGCACCTTCATCTAGAACCGGTCTGTGACGTCTCTCTCTCTCCACTCACTCCGTAGTCGTTAAATCGCTCTCACAAGTGGCCCGCTCGCTGCCACTGTGGCTTAGGGGTATAGCATCCCATTGGTAATGGGAAGGTCGGGAGTTCAATTCTCCCCAGTGGCTCCACCAAAATGAAAGTTTTTCGTTGATTATGCGACTAAAAATCCAACTCACCTTTGCTGCATATTCTTACCTGTTCGTAGTAGTCAAAGAAAACCCCCCAATAACAGCAACCGTGAGTTCTATAATGTCATCAACTAACGTCGGGTGTATGCCCGCCAGCCGCCGTAGACTCGCAACCGCTCTTGTAATGCTCATGATTCTAGCACCTTTTGCCAGTGCAGGAATGGCATCATGGAACACTACGAACATGATTAACCCCGGTGGGGATGAGGTCACAGTAGTAGGATACAGGGTGCCCGGTAACGGCACTATCCTCGACGGTTGGGTCCACGTGACCAATAGCGATGTTTCCAGTGCATTGGATTCGACTTTAGTGCTCGAAGGAGCAGACCTATTGTCTGGCGGTTTTGACAATGTGGTCTACGATGAGGATCTTGAAGCGGTTATGATGATGGACGATGGAACACGTTCCAACATCAGTGATTTCGCAGCGGGCGATATCACAGCAACTCTGAGTAATCTGTACAAAAGCGGCCCTGGATTCACTCGAGTTTATACTTCTAATTCCGTCTCTAATTCCAGTGGCTGCAACAATAGTAGCGGAACCGAATTTGAGTACGGATTCGATGATAATTACAACAGTGCTCTTAACGAGAATGAAATTCAAGTGACTCTGTATTACTGCGATGTCCACACGTCATCGAATGGAACCAATATCACCTACTCAGCCCTCACTTCGACGTCGGTGGAATCCTTTGGTAGCAATTGTGAATTCGGAGGATTTCAGGTCGATTCGGGAATCGACTGGGATGATGATCGTGCCTTGGATTCAAGTGAGATTGATGATACAATTTACATCTGTCACGGCCGCGCTATTTGGGGTCCTGCAATTCTTTCGACTATGAACGGAACGCTACAGGGTGCCAATCGTGTCACTAGCTACGGTACAATTCCTTCAACCGCTACCGAAGGTGCCGTTGCTGCCGGAACTCTTCCTGGTGAAGCGGTTCCAGCCGGAACTGATGCTTGGTTGATTGCCCCGAAATTCATCGTCCCAAGTGCGGCTCACACGAGTGGATACTGGATGACCTTCGACCATTGGTATCACGTTGACAGCACCGCGAACGGTGAAGGAGACGGAGTTTGGGTTGAATACAGAATCAAGAATGGTACGTGGACTTCTTGGTCATGGGTCGCTCCCGATGGAGGTTATCCGAGCACCCTATCCGAAGATGCTCCAGATGTAAACGGAGCTCCATCGTCAGGAGCACTTCCTGTGTTCGCATCACCAACATCTAGTGGTTGGGTCAACAGCAACGTATCTCTTTCTTCAATTCCCGAGATTCACAATGCTGATGAGATTCAATTCAGATTCCGTATCTGGACTTCACCTGACGCTACAGATGAGAGGCCCGGATGGTTCGTCGACAATATCGAGTACAACAACGATGGTATCCAATTTGGTGTCTGGCATCACGGATGCATCGTAACCACCGGTTATTGCAATTACGCAGCCTCGGCTTATGGAGGGCTCCAGGGGTCTCTTGATTTGTCTGGAACAGACGGTGATTCGTGGATAGAGATCGATATGGAATGGGATCTCGAAGGATCTTTACAAGACAATGCTTGTGTCGAACTCTCTCTGAATAACAATACTTGGACGGATATATCATCAGGCACAACGGCAACGACAACGAACTGTGAGGACCGAACCGGTGCGATTCCAGGATATGGTTACAGCGCTTCCAATGGGGTAACCTATTACGATCAGAGCAACGGTTACAGAACGATAAATCTCTCAATACCCAGTTCTTATCAGAATCAAAGTAATGTAGAGATGAGATTCATTGTTGATACTGACACTTGGACAAATTACGGTGGCTCACAAGATTCCCGAGAAGGCTTGACGGTGAGGGACATTCGAGTCTACACCGACGATGATACGGTGGTTTTTGCAGATGATTTCTCCACCAGCACATCGATGTCGGATTATCTCGCGACTCAGCCGAGTGGAACTGCCGTAGCTAATGAGTGGGCACACTACATGTTTGCCACTGGTGATATTTACGAATCACTCGGCTTCGAGGATTCGGGTGCAAATTCACCAACAGTTAACGATGCTGATGGCTGGTCCCGCAACCCAACTTCAGGCAGCAATACCAACAAATGGTCCCTTGGACAATTGGGAAGTGCAGCAGGGCCCTCCACGATGGAGCCATCATTCCCTTACGTTTACGGAACAAATATGAACGGCAATTACGGTAACCAAGCTGATGCATATCTTATCAGCCCATCCTATGATATTCCCGCAAACAGCTCAGCCACTCTAACTTTCGAGAAGTGGGTCTGTACGGAGAATTATTGGGACGCTATCGGCCTATACATCAAGGTGAACAACGGGGCATGGCAATACTTCGACCCTGGAATCACAGGTTGGTATGACGGCTCTATAGGTTATTCTGGCAATGCGATGTATGGTAACGATGCTTGGATGAGCGGAGATTGCGCTCAGGATGAATTTGAGAACCGACAGGCTCCTCTCGCTCAATACGCTGGAGATACTGTAAAATTCCGATTCAGGCTTGATACCGATTTTTCGGTCACTTACGAAGGCGGATACATCGATGATTTCGGAATACTAATCCCGAATTATTCCGTTGGAGGTGCATGGACCAGTCCACCAATTGATCTGACCTCAGTCGATGAATTCAATCTTGGATGGTTAGATATCGATGCACTGGTTCCAACCAACACCTCACTCACAGGTACTCTGATTGACACCTCAACCGGAGCGGTTGTGAATGGTTTGGAGGACGTAGCATTCCCGATATCACTAGCAGGAGTCGATTCCGCACTGCATGATAGCGTGAAGGTTGAGGTCAATCTTGACAGCCTGAATCCCGAAGTCTCGCCTCGAATCAAGAAAATCTCAGTAGGAGGTAAGAGATTCCTCAGCGCCGATTCTTTCGATACTAACGGCTGGGACATGAGTCCAAGTGTGGAGGTTGTCGACGGATTACTCAACGCAACAACAATCGCAGGCACAATTACATCGGATTATATCCATTCATCTCGCCCAATCAAGAGCATCGATGTATCGGGTAATACTTCGAGTGGAATTGCAATCACCGCCTATGATGAGAACGGCAACCAAATCGGTACGAGTGGATCGGGTGGAGTTGGATTCACCTATCCAGTCACTGGATTCTCGCTATCTATTGCTCTACCGTCCAATGGTTGGATTGACAGAATGGTTATGACCGCGGAATTCGCTGAACCCGCGAAGAATCCATCATTGGATGTACTCGATGACGGCTCAACAGAATGGTCATTCCCAATGGGTGATGACTACGGCCATTATGGATGGCAGTCTCTAATCAGTGGAGATTCTGAGGTAATGAGTTCCACTCTTGATTTAGATGGAACCAATCCCGCTTCGGTCACAGTGAGGGTCCCAACCTCTGCATCATTGTACGGTGGAATCATCACTGTTGCATCTCAATCTGCAGACGGCTTCGCGGCCGCAGTAAGCGTCTCCGTTGAAGGTGCAAGCCAATCCAGCGGCTCCGCAGATTACGTATTCTACAATACTTTGAACGTCGCTCAACTTGGTGCAATTGCTGCTCAAGGCACGAGCCACACGGACTCCGATACTGGTAGAGAGTGGCGCGATATCACCATCGAGTTTGATTCGAATAGTGCGCAGACGGTCAGTCTATCGAGACTCGGAATTGGCTACTTATTGTTTGAGAACGTATCTGGCCTAGGTCCATCTGTGGCTGCTTATCACGATGCTCAAACCACTGATGATCCGCCACCTGAATTGGTCAATATTCCAGTATCGATTTCTGCGGAAGCAGGAGTTATCACAGTCGATGGTGACTTGAGGTTCGATTATATCATCACAAACAGAGATTTCCAAGTTCCAAATACCTTCTACCCACGCGGAACTCCGTATTCGATTACAACGAAGCACCATCACTTGCATGATAATACACAACTCTCAGAAATTACCCTCCGAGGACAGGCGTCCGACGGACAAGTAATCGAATTCGTTGCCTACAATGGCGCCGATGGACTCTGGGGTGCTGGTGCAGATTCGGTGACGTTGAGTCAGGTGCGCGGAGATAGTGTTCTCGTGTTGAACACCTCCGCGACAACAATCACTGAAGCTGTTCACAACGATGGCTATACCGACATCGCCGTCAGTTGGGTCTTCGATATCTCATGGAATTGGGACGATGTCGAATCTATCCGCTGGGTGGCAAAGGCCTTGGATAGCGCTGGAGAAACTGTCTGGCCTGCTGTATCTAACAGTGGCCAGTCTGGAAGGAAGGCCGTAGAGAATGATCTTCAGGTCGAGACCTTCGAGATTCGAGATCAGTTCGGTAGATTGCTCTCGAATCAGTACTCTACATTCTATCCTTACCCAATCATCGAAGGAAGTCTCCTCAACATTACAGGTAAAGTAAGGTTCCAAGATTCCACCGATAACCGACCAATTGGGGATGACTTCCAAGTCCGATTGAACCTCTCAGGCAGCCTGATTATGATGGATTCTGCTGATGGCGGTGAGTTTAGTGGAATCGTCAACACACCTTCAAGCACTGGTGATGTTACAGCCTCTCCTGAACTATTCCGAGTAGGACCGTTGGGAGGAGCGATAGGAGCTCTTGATGTCTCAGGAGTTGCTACCGTGGTTACGATCCGTCAGGACTCAAACCCACCAATCGCTGGGCAAATAGAGGTCAACACCGCGACAGGTCTCACTCCCGCTAACGGCAAGGTATGGGACCCAACCGTGCCGTTGAGCATGTTCGTGACTATCCAAGAGGCTGAGGCTCGTGGTGAGACTCTGACTATGCACTACTGGCGCGCTGATGTCGATGACCTCAATGGAGATGGAATCGCCGACGTGGAAGAATATCTCTCGCAGACCCAACCACTTAGTTCTGGGATGACTGGAGAACAGCAAGTAAACTTCGCCGGTATCGATGTCTCCGGACAATCATTCAACAGTCCAGTTCATGTCTATCTTGAAGGAACTGATTGGGCTGGTTTGACCTACCAAGATGGAGGCACTGGAGGCGGCCCAGGTGCAGATGATGCATGGGCTACCATCACCATCGCTACCGATGAGCCTACAAATCTGGTAAACGGTGGATTCGCGCTGGATCATGAAACGGGATATCTGCTAGCAGGAGTCCCTCATACGTTTAGGATGCAGATTAACGAACCGAACGGTTTGCACACGTTGGACAATGTCAGCGTAATGCTTTGTGGAGACCGAATAGATAACCTCGGTAAGTTCACCTACAATCCAGCTAATGGAGATATCTGGACTGCTGACGATTCGATGGTATCACCGCTAACAGTTCAGACGCAGCAAATCACCTCGGCAGTGGTTGAATTGGCTATGATGTTCCAACTCTCCTGGGAATTCCCATGGGAAGACGGTCAATATGGCTGCAAACCAAGTGTGAGCATCATGGATGACATAACCGAGGTTGCCTACCAGAACAATATCGGTGAGTTGACCTGGGAATTGGACAACAGTCTATCGGCTATTCCATCTCAAATGGTTGACATAACGCCACCCGTTGTCGAACCACAAGATTTGCATCTATATCTCAGACAAGGTGACGAATTAGAATTGAGTGGTGAAATCTACTATTCAGGATCCGGTATCGCGATGACTACGATTCCTGATGGTCTTGAGGTTGAGATGACGATTATTTACGGAACTCAACAAATCAACTCCATCGCCGAAGTGAATGAAGACGGAACTTGGGTGGCTTCAATGACGCTGCCAATGCGAGTTCCTCTCAATCCAACGATGGGGTTGACGACTTCGGTCCTCAACCCACCAGGTCAGGGAGCCTCTGCAATCAATGAGGATGCGCAGGTAACTGTAGACAGCATGAACCCAACCGTTCTCTTCGATCAGACAAATTATCCTGATTCATCTCTAACAACCTTGGAATCTGACCTTCTGGAGGAGGTCTTGGTAACAGTTACCATAATTGATGAAATTGGTATGTCTGCCGATGATCTCGAAGTTGCGTGGGTATTCCTACGAAATAATTTGCCAGTCGCTGGAACAGAGGACACTGGTGCTATTCCGTTGATTATCGAAGACGATGGCCGTGATATCTTCCAAGGCAAGTTGGACTTCACTCCAGCTCTCGAAGGATTCGATGTCACAAATGGTGACCGGATTCTCTTCTGGGTCACATCGACCGACCGTGCTGGAAATGAAATCCAAGGATTGGGTAGCGATGACACCCCGCGCACAGTCGCCCTAAGAATCATGCAATTCGTTCCATCACTGGACAATGTCGTGGTAACTCCAAAGGATCCATTCCCTGACACAACCGTTACAATCGAAACCTTCTGGAGCAATAGTGGAAAGCGCGATGGAACGATTGAGATTAACCTCTACGAATTGACTGGCGATGGCAAGTGGCGTTCTGAGAGTAACACGATCGACCTCGACCTTCCGGCTGAGACCTCATCCGTTTATGCTAGATTTGAGTGGATTGCTGGAGACCCCGGTCAGCCGGTTCTCTACATCATCGTAGACGATGATTTCGACAACCCAGCACACCCTATCAGTGGCCTATTAGTCCAGCAAGTGATTACCGATGAAGGTGGAGATGACGAGATGATGACCTGGGTCATTATCGGTGGAGTCTTCCTTGTTGCAGTGGCGATGGTCGGATTCTTCGTCAACCGTTCACGTACCGAGGATGACGAGTATTACTACGAGGATGACGAAGATTCGTATTACGAAGAAGATTGGGAGTACGAGGATGAAGAATCAGATGAGGAATCCGATGAGGAATCAGACGAGGACGATGAAGCTGAGGATGAAGGCGCCGATGAGGAATCAGACGACGACGATGACGACGACGACGATGACGACTCAGATGAAGAGTGAATCTCAGATTCTGTAATTGTCTGTCTTCCGGCGCTCTTAGGCGAGTCGCCGAAACCTCCTCCGGCCGAGAGGCTGACCTATCGAGTTTATAGACCCCAGAAAGTGGAACCTATCGTTGAGGGAAGTCAATTCTCTCGCATGGGGATGGGGATATGAAAGAGCAGAGCAATGAGGTCACTGTAGAGGAATTGAAGGACGAGGTAGAAGATCTCAGAACGCTTGTTCACACCCTTCTGACGATAATTATGGAAGAGGCGGATGGTGTCCAATCGGGTGCCACTCCACAGATACCCAATCAGCCAAAACGCGGCTACTGTATGTGAGCAGCAAACCAATTTGCAGGCCCAATCGATCACTTAGTATTCGATGGGTTCGGGGTCAATCATTCTCCACATATACCATGATCCGAGGGTCCGGTAAGGCCTCCATTTCTCTGCAATAGTGTTCAGTTGTGACTTGCTCAGAGTCTCTCTAGAATTGTAAACTAGCTCCATACCTCTGATGACTCCGATGTCATCGATGGGGAATATATCGGGGCGTAGAAGTGAGAAAATCAAAATCATCTCTGCAGTCCAACGCCCTACTCCGCGAAGCGCGATGAGCTTCTCGAGAATATCTTCATCACTCATCGAGTCCCAATCAAGCGAATGCAATTCGTCTTTCCAAGCCTGGGCAATTCCAACGATATATTCGGCCTTACGATTGGAGAGGCCAACCGAGCGTAATTCCTCATGTGTATGCAGGAGAATAGAATCGTCGGTCATCGGGCCGACTAGGTCGCACAGTCTATCCCATACGGCGGCAGCGGCCTTAGTCGAAATTTGTTGACCAACAATCGATTTGACGAGTGTGGCGAAGAGATCGCCGCGTGAAGTGAGAGGGGGTTCTTCTCGGTCTGCGATGACCTTGGCGATGGCAGAGTCAGAGTTGCAAAGTTCGGTCTTCGCTTGTTCCCACCAGTCCGGATAGGCGCCGGCCTCAACCATGACCGGTGCAGGATATCATTCATTATCGCTTGACCGGTGCGCCAGCATGATGGACGGAGCGCAGGCAATGCTGGCTGCAGGACTCCTGTTAACCATCGCGTTCGCAGGATACGTGATTCTTGACTCAGGCTCAACCACCGATGGACTGGCCGACTGGGAAGTTCTCGATGTTTGTCTTGACGACCACGATGGAGCAATTTCACACATTCACGCCACAATTTCTGTGACAATCAGCGGAAACCAAATCGCAGTGCCGAGTAATACTGGGATTCAGGATGAAATGTGTTCCAATGGTATGCGAGGGATCCACACGCATGATGACACAGGGCGCTTGCACATCGAGACTCCAGGTGCGATGGATGCTCCAGTCGGGGCTTTCTTCCAAATCTGGGGTGAGGATTTCGATGAGACTCACATCCTAAACAAAGAGGCGAACGATGTTAACGAAGTCGTGATGTTTGTCAATGGAGAACAGAACTATGATTACGAGAATTATGTCATGCATGATGGCGATGTAATCGAAATCGAGTATCGCGAGAAGTGAGACTCGACATGAGCCTAATCTAGGCGATTCATCCCTTGATTACAGCGAATGGCCGTAGACGCGCCACTGGCCTTGCGAGATTTGCTGAAGCGGTCAGGGCGATGACTTCGTCGACGTCCTTGTATGCATCCGGAGCTTCTTCCGCGAGAACATTCGGTGTCTTTGCGCGCACATGGACACCTGAGGCCTCGAGTTGTGCTCGTAGTTGGTCTGAATCGATTTGCTTACGGGCAGCCGTACGCGAGAGGCGGCGCCCGGCGCCGTGGCATGATGATGAGAATGCGTCATTAGCGCCTGATTTCGGCCCCGCGAGGACCCACGAGGCCGTCCCCATGTCGCCGGGTACGAGTACTGGTTGACCGACGGCGGAGAATCTGCTAGCTAGTTCGGGATGGTCTCCGCCGAGAGCTCTCGTCGCACCTTTGCGGTGGACGCAGCATTTGCAGGATTTTCCGTGGACGATGTGATCTTCGACTTTGGCGATATTGTGGCTCACATCGTAGACCACTTCGAGGCCACCATCGCGGCCAAGGTGAGTTCGTAGAACATTCCTCAGTCTTTGAGTAAGCGCCGAACGATTAGCGAACGCGTAATTGCCAGCCGCTCGCATTGCATCGAGATAGGCCCCTCCTTCTCGGCTGAATATCGGCGCAGCTGCTAGTTGGCGGTCGCGCAGTCGGTAATCCCACTCTGGTGCATACCAATGATCTCCGTCCCGCTGATATTTACTTTCGATTGCAGCGACGTGCTCGCTGCAAACTTGGTGACCTAGACCACGAGAACCTGTGTGAATCATCGCGGTAACTTGTCCTTCTCGCAGGCCATAAGCGGCTGCAGCGCTACCGTCCTCGACTCTATCGACAACTTGCAATTCGAGGAAGTGATTGCCGCTACCCAAAGTACCTAGAGCCTTCATGCCACGCTTTTGAGCACGCTCACCGACATTTCGCTCCTCGCTCTCAAGCACGCCATTTGATTCGATGGCAGCGAGGTCTTGCACCTCTCCCCATCCCATTTCCACAGCCGCCGAAGCGCCTTCTGAAAGCACGGCGGCCATACTTGTCTCATCCAAAATGACTCCACCTTTACTCGAAGCACCGGCCGGAATCTCCCGCGCCAGCGTACCAGCCAGCGTTTTTGCATCGATATCGCCGACCTCGACATCAAGCGCACAAAGTCGAACTCCGCAATTGATGTCGAATCCAACGCCACCAGGTGATATCGCTCCACCGAGCTCACCAGCATCAACATCGGTGGCAACCACGCCACCAATCGGGAATCCATAACCAAAATGCCAGTCAGCCATAGCCCAAGCTTCCCCTATGATTCCAGGTATTCCAGCAGTATTGCACAACTGCTCAGGCGAACGGTCGTCGGTATGTCCTGCCATGTGCTCAGCATCGGCTATCAATAGAGCATCAGTCAGCATCGAACCATGCTTCGCGATGCGCATCCGCCCCGGTCCATCGGGGCTCAGATGCTTCCTCCACTCAGCACTCATGGCTGATTCGGGGGGTGCCCTCGATTTCAACGCGCCGCAGCGTCACAGACAATCGCTTTCAAGACAGACCAGCCGATGGGGCGACTGTAGAGGGTCAATCGATGACGTTCGGAGAGACTAACATCCCGTTCTGGGAGGAGTCCGGACACGAGGTTCGCATTTGCAAGGTCACCGGCCTTCGCTTCTGGTCACGAGACCCTGCTCGTACGACCTCCGGCGACACGGTTGAGGATTCATACACCTTCATCGGGAACCCGATTATCGATGGCTTCCCGATGCGAGGAAAGGCACTGAAAGACGCGATGCGCGAGGCTTTCCTCGGATATTTCGAGCAGCGGGGCCATTCGCGTGTCGATCCTTACCCCGTGCTCGCACGATGGCGCGACGACATCCATCTAACGATAGCGTCGATAGCTGACTTCCAACCACATGTGACGAATGGGACAGTCCCTCCTCCGGCGAATCCTTTGGGAATTAGCCAACCCTGCATTCGTTTGACGGATGTGGCCGCAGTTGGCCGTTCTGGACGTCATTTAACGACATTTGAGATGATGGCGCACCACGCGTTCAATCGACCTCAGGATGGCCAGGTGATTTACTGGATTGACCAATGCGTCCGCTATTGCGACGATATGCTGGTCAACACCTTTGGTATTGCTCCTGCCGATATCACTTACATCGAAAATCCATGGTCTGGCGGCGGTAATGCCGGGCCCGCACTGGAAGTTATTGTTGGCGGTCTTGAACTTGCGACTCTGGTTTTCATGAGTTTAGAAGAGCACGAGGAAGGCGATGTCGAGATCAAAGGACTCCGATACCGCGACATGCCTCTACAAATCATCGATACGGGCTATGGGCTCGAGCGATTTTGCTGGGCTGCGGCTGGAACACCGACGATTTACGAAGCGATTTATCCCGAGTCGGTGGATTGGCTCAAGGGGCTTGCTGGATTCGATGAGATGGTTGTAGGGCTGGGGCTCAGCGTCGATACTGATGCTTTGCTCGCCGAGTTGTCTCAACTTGCTGGAATCCTCAATATCGATGTTGGGACAGATGTTGATTCTTTGTATCAACGACTCGCAGAGCGTTTGACCGATGGCGGAGTAAAGATTTCTGTTGGCGACCTCAAACGCGTGACTGAGCCGCTATCCTCAATTTACGCTATTCCCGACCACATGCATGCAATATGCAACATGTTGGGCGATGGGCTGGTTCCTAGTAATGCCAAGGCGGGTTATTTGGCTCGCATGATGGCAAGGCGAGTTTGTCGCATGAAGGGAGATTTGGGCCTCGATGTGAGCCTTGCTCAATTAGGTGAGCACCACATGGATACTCACCTCGACATGACTCGATTTGTTCAGTCGCGCGAAGGAATCCTGACTATTCTCTCTCTGGAAGAAGCCCGTTATCACGAGATGCTACGCAAGGGTGAGGCGGCGGTCCGAACGGCTCTGCGCGATGTGACAAAGGATGCCAGCGAAGCGCCAGATGAGACGCTTTTCCGACTAGCCGAAGAGCGTGGTCTCAATCCTGACATGGTAGTCTCGATAGCCCATGGGCTCGGTTGGCAGAACCTCTCAGTGCGAGTTGGATTCGCCGCCGATATGGCTGCACGCAATGCAGAGGGGACTAAGGCTGCAGCAAAAGGCAAGGCGAAGGGGGAAATTTTCCCGATCGGTCAGCCAATAACCATGCGCGATTATTACGAAGACACTAGTAAAACCGAGTTCCAGGCTACCGTTCTCCATTGCAGTCCAGTCAGCCAAGAGCAAATCGCTTCACTCAATCTGTCTGCAGAAGTAAGCATCACTCCAACCCATGCGGTAGTCCTCGATCGTACGCTATTCTATCCCGAAGGCGGAGGGCAACTTGGCGACCAAGGCACCCTTGGTGGAGCAAATGTAGCCGATACCCGCGTCGAGAATGGAGTCATCTTCCACCTTACCGACGCGGCCCTCTCCAATGGTGAAGTCGAAGGCCAAGTCGATTGGAGCCGACGACGCCAACTGATGGACCATCACACTGCTGTTCACCTCGTCGGTGGTAGTGCAAGAGCACTACTTGGCTCCCACATCTGGCAAGCCGGTTCGAACAAGGGCGAGCGATACGCCAGAATCGACCTCACTCATCACTCGCGCCTAACACGCGACGATCTGGACCAAATCGAAGACCACGCCAATGATATCATCGGTGCAAATCCAATCGTCGAAAAAATCGTATTACAGAGGGCCGAAGCCGACGCACGCTTCGGCTTCGAGTTATACCAAGGCGGACCACCCAAGCATAGCGAAATACGTGTAATCAAAATCGGCGACCATGATGTGCAAGCCTGTGGTGGAACGCATCACGACAATGTGGGTGAAGTTGGGGAGCTTCGCATCATTAGGGCGAGTCAAGTCCAAGACGGGGTCGAGCGTCTGCAAATCGTGGCAGGGGAGACGGCGCGTGAGCACGCGAGGGCTCAAGAGCGATTACTGAATGAGTCAAGTGAAGTCTTAGGAGTCTCGCCAGAAGACCTCCCTAACACAGTATCACGCTTCTTTGACGAATGGAAGTCGCAACAGAAGAAGATCGAGGCTCTTGAGGCTGAAATCGTTAGACTGAGGACTAGCGGAGGGGGAGATGGAGCAGTCGAAAAAGATGGAATCCGTTACGCTGTGATGGAAGTTGCTGGAGATATGAAAGCTGTAATGGCAATGCTTGGACAACTTACACGTGACCCTGAGAAGCCAACACTTGCAGTTCTCGGTACCAGAGATGGAGGCGGCAAACTCATCGTGGCTAGCACTGAGGGGTCTATTGTCTCCCAGAAGCACGATGCTACTGAAATTCTTGCAGCGATAGCCGGTCATATCGACGGCGGCGGCGGAGGTCGTCCCACAATGGCTCAAGGCGGCGGTTCCAATCCTGATGGAATCCCTGCCGCTCTCGATGCCGCTCGTGATTTACTCGGGTTGTGAGAGTAAATGGTCGAACAAGTTGATGTCTCTGAGCGCGCTGCTGCTATTGAGTATGCGATTAGAGATGTTGTAGTTCCAGCAGTCGAGTTGGAGAAGCAGGGGCATGAGATAATTCGGCTCAACATAGGTGATCCTCTTGCCTACGAGGGATTACCAACTCCAACTCATATGATTGATGCTTACAAACGAGCATTGGATTCACAGGATAACGGCTACGGTCCGTCTTACGGTTTGTCTGCACTACGCCTAGCGATTGCATCCGCCGAGACGGGCAAGGGGTGGCCTTGCTCAGAAGACGACGTCTATGTCACTCACGGAGTGACCGAAGCTCTGCAAATCATCTTCGCTGCTTTCCTCGAAGAAGGCACGAAAGTTCTCGCCCCAGGACCTCACTACCCTCCTTACATGGCTTATCCGCAGATGTACGGGGCTACGACGGTCGAATACAGGATGGACCCGACAGACGGTTGGCGCATTGATTTGGACGATATACGTCAAAAAATGGATGACAGTGTCCGCCTTTTGGTGCTAATCAATCCGAACAATCCAACTGGAAACGTCGCAACCAAGGCCGAGATAGACGCAGTTTTCACTATCGCCCGGGATTATCCCAATTGCACAATTATCGCCGACGAAATTTACGACGGGCTTGATTTCACAGGCTCGCTTGTATCACTTGCCTCCCGGTCAACCGATGTTCCCGTCATCACTCTCAATGGAGTCTCGAAGGTCTACTTCGCTCCCGGTTGGCGCATTGGCTACATGGCTTGGCATGACCCTGAGGGAAGGCTTGCACTCGTTCGTGACGGGGTGGAGAGGCTTCTACGTAGCAGACTTTGCGCAAGTACACCAGCTCAGCACGGATTCCTTGCTGGACTTACCGAGGACAGGGGTTGGTTGGACGGTCACAAGGCACTTGTGAAGCAGCGCCTCGACTATTGTATGGAGCGAATTGAGGCTATCGATGGTATCGAGTGTGAGGCGCCAGGTGGCGCATTCTATCTCTTTGTGCGCATAACCGACGAGCGCGCCGCCTCAGACAAACAGTGGGTTCTCGACTTACTACACCAGCATCATGTCCTGGTCGTACATGGCTCCGGTTTCTCGCCAGAGTTCGGCGCCGGCCATTTCCGTATGGTCTGCTTGCCTGCGATCGATGTCCTCGCAACAGCATTCGACCGCATCGACCAATTCATCAACGGTTGATCACATGGGATTATTCGACTTTTTTAGAAAGAACTCGGGCACTGACAGCCCAGAGGAACTCATCACAAAGAGATGGGTGCCAAATTCAGATGGCACATACAGAGATGTTGTGCGCAAACATGACTCAGACGAACTGGCTGCTCGCTTCGGCGTTCGAGCATTCGAAACTTGGTTTCACCGACTCGAGCAGCGACTAGGTCAGAGCTTGGGTCGCAGATTAGCCCACGCCGCACTAGAACATGAGGAATACATGATTGGATTGGGAGGATTTCCAAAACCTTCTGGGCGAGATATTTCCAGATGGAATGGCACCGAACAGGATTGGAAAAGCCGAGGGATGGGAAATTACAGCATGTTGGAAGATGGCGCCGAGGCACGTATCCTAATCGAAAATCCGGCTTCGGCCTCACTCTGTTCAGGATTCATAACAGGTGCATGGGAAAACGCAACTGGCAAACGTCATCGATTCCTCTGGTCCCAAAATACAGAAGAAGGTCTCATAGTCACTTTGTCTTTGGATGATAAATCAATTCCTTCACCGAAGAGATCGGCTATTGGCTGGCCTGAACCCACCTCTGTAATTTCGATGCCAGATGACATAGAGGAATCATGGGAGGATTTGAGAATTGATTCCTCTGGAGTTTGGTCAATCATGGGCGAGCGCAGAATGATGGTTCATCGCGACCTCATTCTGCGCTTCGAAGAATTCTGTCTTCCTTACCTACAATCAATTGAGGAAGGCAGGCAAGACATGCAATGGCCTCTTGAGGATGAACAGCAATCGATATGGTGGACTGCTGCTGCCGATTCGATGCGTGAGACTTTCTTTGAATCGGGTCGGCACATCCTCGTCTCAAAGCCAGAAGACTGGATTAGTATCGCACGCAGACATCTTTCAATCGAGGGTCTTGGAGCAGTGAAATCAGTCAAGTCCATTGACGCCCACGGAGGCGTTGAAATACAATTTTCTGGCTGTTTTCACCCCGCCCTCGCAGGCGGCGTTCTTCTAGCCTGTTGGGAGCGGGCCCATGGTCGTCGAGGAAGCCTCGAGTGCACTTTCAACAGCGGCGCAGTAAGTCTTTCTTTGAGCCCATCGGTAGCCATTGCGGAATGATGTCATAGATGCGATTTCGCTGAAACGTTATATTCATGTCATAGGTCATCGGTACGGCCCCTTATGGGGCCGGGTGATGAATTTGGCTTTGAACCACAATCAATACGCAGTCGCGGCGATAGCAGCGACACTCTGTCTAGCAGGATTCTATACCATCATCGACGCGGGACTTTCGACCACAGAATCAGGTGGATTTGACTCGGCCGGTTCCGACGTTATCATTTCAGGTCCAGAGGTTCAAGAAGGCGGTTCCGACTTCGATAATGATGGCCTTCCAGATAGGATGGAACAAACTCTCTACGGAACCGATTGGCGTAATAATGACACAGACGGTGACGGTCTCGAAGACGGTTGGGAAATTCAAAACGGCTTAGATCCACTCGACAGTGGAGAACCTAACGACGGAGATATCGAGAACGTCAATCCTGGTGAGGAAGAAGAAACTGGTGAACAGAACGAAACATTCCCTGATCCTGACAACGGACCCTTTGGTGATCCCGACCGCGATGGACTGACGAATGAGCAGGAAGCTGCAATCGGAACAAATCCAACTGTTCAAGACAGCGATGGAGACGGACTCAACGACCGTTGGGAGTCTCTCTACACTGAGGTTGTTCAGACACCTCAGGGCCCAGTCACTCTACTCGATCCACTAGAGCCGAACTGGGGTTGTTCTCTTCTTACACCACAGGTCGAGGCTGAGATGAAACTGATTATCGGCACCTCTACTTGGAACAATCTTCCAATTGGACCCAATGGAGATCACTCTTGCGACTCTGTTCTCGACATCGACCGGCAGGGCCCTGATTCGCTCCCTAATTACCTCGAAGAAATCTACGACACAAACCCCCTCGAAGAGGACAGCGACCTAGACCTAATTCCTGATCGCGTCGAGGTTGGCTACGGCAGTCAAGATCTGCAAGTCCACTGCGGTGTGCCTCAGTTTGGAACCATTCGTATTGACGCACCCTATACTGAATTGATGAGCGGTGTCGGCGACCTAACATGGTTCAATCAAGACATGGATGGCGACGGTCGCCTCAATGGCCCCGGAGACTGGGATACCGATGGCGACGGAATGCCTGACGGATTCGAATATTGCTACAACACTCTCCTCAACCCTGCCAACTCTACCGATGCTTACGGCGACGGTGATGAGGATGGCCTGAACAATGTCGAGGAGTATGAGGTCGCCTATACTTGGGGGCCAGTCAATTTCACCAGCCCTCTCGTCGCTGATACAGACTTCGATGGCATGCCTGATGGTTGGGAATATCACAGTGGAATCCACCCTAACGACGGCAGCAATGCGGAGGAGGACCCTGACTTCGACGGCTACGATGCAGATGGTGATGGAGGCGTTCGATACACCGATCTCGTAGGCATCTCAACCGTCAACAACATAGTTGTCGAGGTTGGAGATTTCGTTCAGGTCAATAGCACCGTGATGTGGGTACGAACAGTTCAGGACAGTCAATATGTCAACATTGTAGTGAAGGCTCCGACGGCTGGTTACATCTACTCAATCAATGTCAATGTCGGTGATGAAGTCACTAGCCGTCTGCAAGATCTCGCTACAATCGTCGAGGAGCATGAGCGATTCACCAACCTCGATGAGTATAACGCTCGTGACCGAGATGGTGACGGCATCGTCGACGGTCGCTCTACTAACCCACTAGTCGCAGACACCGATAATGATGGTCTCATCGATGGAATCGAAGTGATCGGGTGGACTATTCGAGTTGTCGATATGGGTGTGCGCGACGTTATAGTGCGTTCCGACCCGGGTGTCTACGATACAGATCGTGACGGCCTCTCCGACGCGACAGAATACTACGAAACCTTCACCAACGCGACCGATAGAGATACCGATTCCGATGGCCTCGAAGATTTCACCGAGGCTATGGATGGATTCGTTTGGAACGGAACCACTTACTACACCAACGCCTCGATGTTCGATACCGATAACGATGGTCTTGACGATGGTGAAGAAGTCATAGACGGTGCCGATCAGTATATCACTCACGCAAATAATGCTGACACCGATAATGACGGCCTGAGCGATGGTGGAGAAGTCCTCCACATCCCTCGTCCGTGGCAAACCGCCACCAGTCCTTTGGACAATGATACCGATGATGACGGGCAACCTGATGGCTGGGAGATGCAAGTCTTTTCAGTCCAGCAAAATACCAATTCTCACAGCCTGTGGATTAGTACTCAGAACTGGCTTCCTCTCGGATGCGATAGCATGCAAGAGTGCGGCAAGGGTCCTGGTGGCTGGGTTTGGGATAGCTATCTGAAGGGCTTCCAAACCTCTGGTGATCGCAACGGCGACGGTGTCCTCGATCCGAAGTATTTCATCTACGAAATGAATCTGACTGGATTCCCTATTCCGGCAAATGGCCGCTGGGCTCTCGACCCATCGTTCGGTTCAATGCCGGACGCCAACTTCGATATCGATAACGACACCTTACTGAACGCTCTAGAAGCTCCTGACCGTTGGGATACAAACCCGGTTGCCGACGATACCGACGGCGACATGCTTGCAGATGGATGGGAGGTCTCTGCCTCCGAGCGTGCAATCAACCTCGGTCTCGTCGACAATAACTCACTCGATGCATTGGGTGCTCGAGGTCCGATGGACCCGAGAATGCCTGATTCGGACCTCGACGGAATAGACGATGGTGCGGAAGATTTCGATGGTGATGGACTGAATAGATCGCACTTGCTCAATCGTTATTGTCCAGGATGGGATAACCCACAGAATGCCGAGTGCCACATCGACCCAACGACATCTAATGGAGGTAATTTCTACGACGATCTAGAGAATTACACGAATTACGAAGAATTCCAAAATGGCACCGATGCAGTCCTAGCCGATACCGATGGAGATGGATGGGCCGACGGTTCTGAGGTCTATCACCAAGATCATGATGGCGATGGAATGTGGTCTGGATGGGAATTCTACTTCGACTTTGATCCATTCGATCCAGCTGATGCATACATCGATTCCGACGGTGATGGTTACATGAATAAGTGCGAGAATAAATGGAATACGAATCCAAAGGATCCCACGAGCTTCCCAAGTCAGGGCGAACTCTGTACCAACAATTGATGCCCGCATCTCCCTCAGGTTTCATCCCCTGAACGGTCCTCGGGTGGCTTGGTGATACGATGTCTTGGTGGATAATGCCGACAACTGCGGACATCGGCTTCCGCGCATTTTCCAGTAACCCTAGTGACCTTCTGAGGGAGGCTGCGCTGGCCTTGCAAGGCATTCAGATGTCGGAGCGTGGTGCTGCGCTACTCAATGGACACCTCCGCCACGTCGGCGAATGGGCTGTAACGATCCCGACAGGTGACTTAGAGAGGGGCTTGGTTCGATGGCTCGAAGAGATCCTCTATCAGGGATCTGTAGAAGATAGATGGTTGGTAGAATCTGACCTTGTAATCGAGGAGGATTGCTTACGCGCGCAGGTGCTTTGGGTCGATGCGCGCGATGTCGAACTCGAGGTTGAAGTGAAAGCAATCACTCTGCACGACCTCGCAGTTCGTGAAGTGGCTGAAGGTGAGATTGTCGAAGGAGTCGAAGGCGTTCCATCCTTCGAAGGTCCTGGCTGGATGGCGCAAGTTGTATTGGACATCTGATGCAAATCAACCGATTGCTTCCCAGATGTAGAATACTCCACTGGCAACAATTCCAATCATTACGCCATTATGAATCCAAGAAGCTTTCAATGATTTTAACCATTTCTTTCCTACTCTAACTCCAATAATAGCTGAGATCACTAAGACAGCGGTGATGTCTGAATGAGCGAGGATTTCTTCTGGTCTAAAAATCAGATAAATCGGAATTCTTGAGAGATCAACGCATAGGGCAAGTATGCTAGCAGTCGCTGCATAAGCCATTTTATCTGGCAATCTACGGGTTAGGAACATTGCACGTAGTGCACCTTGGTGTCCAGATAAACCTCCCATAAATCCTGAACCGAATCCACCAATTCGGTCATTAGCCTCTGGTATTCGATATCCAGTCCAATTCTCAGAAAGAGTTAGTATTGGCAAGAATATCAAGAAAATTCCGATTATTAGTAGCAGAGGTTCCTGAGGCACCTCATTTTGTAAAATAGCTCCCAGGATTGCACCCACGACTAACCAAACTCCATAGTGCCGAAAAGCGGTTAGTTCCACCGATTCCCACATACTCCAGCACTTTGCTCCGTTGTGGGCTCCGTGAACTACCGCAACCACGGCCACTGCCTCATGAGGTGGCATTAGAAGTAGGACAAATGGTGTCAGCATGGTCGACAAACCGAACCCTGCAGGTACGGTTAATGCAGCAGCAAAGAATGCTCCAATTGCTGCAATAAGTAGGATGTCCATGATGTTCTGTCGCGGATTGACATTGTAGGTTTTTTCCCAATATAAATCTTAGAGTTCGTACTATTCTTCTACATTGAATCTTTGATAGACTTCATTTGTAGTTTGAGTCACACGAATGAAAGTAGTACACTTAGGCAAATCCTTGATCCTTCGCGCACCAACATAGGAACAAGCCGACCGAACCCCACCAAGGATTGCCTGAACGGTAATCTCAACCGGACCGCGATAGGGCACGCGAACTTCCTTCCCCTCTGGAGCACGGTGCTTTGCCACCTCTCCATAATGAGTCTCCATCGCCTTAGCACTCGACATTCCATAGAATGACATGTATTGCTTTCCATTTGTGTCGGTCACTAACTCTCCGCCTGATTCATCGTGACCAGCAAACATACCACCCAGCATCACGAAATCAGCCCCGGCAGCAAAGGCCTTGGATACATCTCCAGGGCTTGAACAGCCACCGTCAGCCATTACGTGACCAGCAAGCCCATGAGCCGCATCAGCACACTCAGCAATAGCCGAAAGCTGAGGATAACCTACACCCGCAACCTTGCGCGTTGTACAAACCGAGCCAGGGCCGATTCCGACCTTGACAATATCAGCACCCGCGAGAATCAAAGCTTCAGTCATCTCTCGCGTAGCAACATTGCCAGCGATAACGATCGCTGAAGGAAATTCACTGCGAACCCTCTTGACGAATTGAAGGAAAACTTCTCGGTAGCCATTTGCAACATCGATGCAGATCATTTTGGTGCCCGCGTGTGTAGCCATTTTCCTCTTGAGTAAATCAAACGAATTCTCTGTCGATCCGCACGTGATCGCGACAAACTCGGGGTCAACTCCGTCTTCCCAAGCCTGTGCATAATCTCGAGTTGAGTAGAATTTCTGCATACATGTCAGCATCTTATGCTTCTGCAATTCAGCCGCGATACTGAACAAACCGGTCGTGTCCATATTTGCTGCTACAATCGGCACCCCTGACCAAGTAGTATCGGAATGGCGGAATTTGAAGTCTCGATAAAGCGATACGTCTGAGCGAGAAACCAGCGTACTGCGCTTCGGTCTAATCAATACATCATCAAAAGTAAGCTTCACATCGTGCTCTACACGCATCAGAACCTTACTACTGCAACGAAGGTGCCCTTAAGACGGTTCTGACCGGTAAATACAGTATACGAATTGGAATCAAAATGGTGCTCGTGCCGGGATTTGAACCCGGGTCGACGGATCGAGAGTCCGTCATGATGGACCGAACTACACTACACGAGCGAGTAGCCCGGCGACCGAG
>Ga0114933_10000681_pt1 | contig 40303 bp, 35 predicted proteins | sample 4SBtaG_FD_89691 | JGI IMG/M metagenome (GOLD analysis project Ga0114933, IMG submission 89691) | Deep subsurface microbial communities from Kolumbo volcano to uncover new lineages of life (NeLLi) - 4SBTROV12_W25 metaG | ecosystem: Environmental > Aquatic > Marine > Volcanic | place: Kolumbo... | reverse complement strand
TCTTGGGTGCTTGTACCACTTACACTGGGACAGTCATCAGAGAGGTATGCTGGAGATGGGTTGTCGCCAAAGCCGTCAGAGTCAGAGTCTCTCCACTGAGTGTCTTTCGTGGGGAAGGCATCCGCTCCATCCTCAGTACCCCAGTCTCCTGAGGGATCAGAGTACCCATCCTCATCCGCATCTGGACAACCCATCCTGTCAAATTCTGAATAGCCCTCCACAGAGGGGCAGCTGTCCGGATTAGTACCTGTTTGGTTGTCCCCATATCCGTCTGAGTCTGAGTCCACCCACTGTGTCCCGTCCATTGGGTATTCATCATGGGTATCCGCCCAGCTATCCCCATCTGAGTCCGTACATCCAAGGGACCCAGATGTCGAGGTGCCGGCAATTTCAGGACAATCATCAGATATCTCAGTGCCAGATTGATCGGCATATCCGTCATCATCGCTGTCTGACCAGAGAAGACTGTTGTTCGGGTACACATCCAAACTGTCTCTTACCTCATCGAAATCGGTGTCTTCGTATGGGTCCATCCTGATTACTTGATTGTTCTGAGAGTCCACATACCACAGTTTCCCACCTGGCCCTACCTCGAGACCCATGATTGAGCCAACGTTAGTACTCACTGTTCTCGAACGGGTGATTCCTTTTCCATCGTCATCGAGGTTGTAACCGGTAATCTTTCCGTTACCGTTCTGCGATACGAATAACACCCCCTGGTGTAGTGCTATGCCAGATGGGAAGGACAGCCCGCTATCGAGGATGCCCCACTCCACGCCGGTGACCTCGCTGTACTCTGCTAGTGGCTCCATCTGTGTTTCATCTCCCATGATATTCGTTGTGACTCCTGGGCCATCTGTGTTTACCCAGATTATTCTCCCTGCTCCAGTATCGGCGATATACAGTATGCCATTGTCATGATTCATCTCCATGTGACCGGGCACCCCCGAAACTCTGGTGAGTGAAATATCGGAATATCTCCTGACCTTGCCGTCTGAGTGATCGTCTTCGCCGGTATCATGGTCCTCTTGGAAGTCGTAGCGTACCAGTTCTCCATAGTAGCCATCATTGTACCAATACACATTCTCTGAATCGTGGGCTATTCCCATCCCAAGGGGGCTCTCGTGCAACATGTCGATGTGACTGCCCAAAAGGCCCCCGGGCCCTTGGTTCTCTTCTGCGAAATGACTGAGGGATGACGGCCATAGTGCGGGGCCCATGAAATCATTTGGATCTCCTTGGCCGTTGTAGGTGTTCCTGGACTCCTGTGCAGTTGCGAACTGATAGTCGAATTCCTCGTGCCAGTCACCGAATGCTATAGCGCTAACCTCTTCCATGAAATGATTCCTGTTGGAGTCTAATCTATGCTCGGACAACTGGTTTGTTTGCCCTGCATTATGGACTATGGTGACGCTGTCTGTGGCCCTATTTACGATCCACAGCTCGTTCTGCCTGGACTGACTGGGGTGGAACTCCAGATCTCTTGGAACATCAAGATCATCGGAGACAGATGCAATTTCAGTCTCAGCAAAACCCGGTCCAAACTGTACTATGTATGTGTCTGGCTGAGATATACCCTCTTCTGCTGAAGTAGTGGTTGAAACCTGTCCCAAAATGCCAATCAGAAATATTCCAACTAGTAGGATACTGGTTATTCCATTTCGCGTCGTACTTTCAGACATGATTTACCGAGTGATTGCCCCTTTATTGTGCCTACCCATTGATTCAGACTAGAACCTTAGGTGATGATGCGAGAACTTCCTCACTGCAACCTTCTGCATACTGCTCAAAGTTCTCGATGAACATCTGAGCTAGTAGGTTTGCCACGTTGTCGTACGTCTCCTTGTCATGCCAGGTGTCTCTGGGCTGGAGGATATTGTCTGGTACCCCTTGACAGGTAGTTGGAACCTGAAATCCAAATCTTGGATCCTCTACAAACAGAACATCATCGAGGTCGCCGTCGAGGGCGGCGTTGAGAAGAGCTCGAGTCCAGCGGATTTTGATTCGGCTGCTCGCATCGGCACCTCCAGCAACCCAGCCAGTGTTGATGAGCCAGCACTTGGCATCATTCTCTCGAATCTTCTTCGATAAGAGATCAGCGTAGACGCTTGGATGGCGAGGCATGAAAGGAGCTCCGAAACAAGTCGAGAAAGTCGCCTGAGGCTCGGTCACTCCTATCTCTGTTCCAGCAACCTTTGCGGTGTAGCCGGACATGAAGTGGTAGGCGGCCTGCTCCGGGCTGAGCTTGGAGAGTGGAGGTAGTACACCGAAGGCATCGCAAGTCAGGAACACAACATTTCTTGGGTTCCCAGCCATTGAATCTGGGGTGCGATTCTCGATGTACTCTATCGGGTATGAGCCCCTAGTGTTCTGAGTCAGTGAACCATTGTCGAAGTCAGGGGTCCCATCGGCATTCAGTACAACATTTTCTAGAATCGAGCCAGACATTTTCGTGGTAGCATATATCGCCGGCTCGTCCTGCTCTGAGAGTCGAATCAGTTTGGCATAGCATCCGCCTTCAAAGTTGAATACTCCATTGTCAGACCAGCCATGCTCATCATCCCCTACCAGAGCTCTTCCAGGGTCAGCGGAGAGCGTGGTCTTGCCGGTTCCTGAGAGTCCAAAGAACAGCGCAGTGTTATCCCCGTCGGTATTGGCCGAGCAATGCATAGGCAGCAATCCCTTACCTGGAAGGATGTGGTTCATGATGGTGAAAATCGCCTTCTTGATTTCGCCCGCGTAGTGGGTGCCACCGATGATTACAAGTTTCCTATCCAGAGCGATGATTACGAATACATCAGAGTTGACTCCGTCACCCAAGCTGGACTTCAGATCAGGAGCATGTAAGATAGTGTACTCAGGAATGTGTGAGACTAATTCTTCCTTGGTCGCACGCACGAACATGTTGTGCATGAAAGCTGCATGCCACGCCTTCTCTGTTACCAATCTGACTGGCATCCTGTATTCGGGGTCAGCCCCGCAGAAGGCATCCTTGACGAACAGGTTCTCTGCCTCATTGAGGTGGTCGCGAGTCTTGGACAGAAGCCTCTCGAACACTGCTGGGGCAGTAGGTCTGTTCACTTCACCCCACAGCACTTCATCTGCCATGCCAGCCTCGTCGACGATAAATCGATCATTTGGCGATCGTCCGGTCCTTTCGCCGGTGGTCGCCAGCAGAACCTCATCAGCAGTGAGTTTGGCCTCACCTAGTTCGACTGCTGTCTCGTGCAAAATCTCCCAGCCGAGATTCCAATGAACTGAGCCTTTTGGATTCAAGCCATGAGAGGCTAGAGGAGTGGCAAAGTTGCGGGAGTCGCCTGACATGGTGGATGACTCCATGACGCCCTACGCCAAGATTCCCCCTTCAAGCGTTGCGGCTGTGCCGTGACTTCGATTCTCTCGCCGAAGCCGGCCTTTTCGGGGTTCTTGTCGGGGATGCGATTATGCGGGAGCGGCTTCGGTAACGAGCCGATGGATGGCGATGAGCGAGATGACAGAATCATCCGCGAGAAGAAGTTTCGACGCTCCATCGACATCGACCTAGGCGATATCGAGGTCCCTGAAGAGAGGAGTGAGGAGAACAGGGAGGCTCTTGCTTCTGCAGTCGATGAGGCTCTCGGCGATATGTTCGACCCGTTCAAGCAAGAAGATGGAAGTGAGCCTGGAGCCATTCAGGAAGATGGTACCGTTCCTATCGCCCCTGAACGCGATATCGTGACCGAGATTGCTACTGAGGGTGAGCGTGGTGTGAACTGGGGTCTGATGATTGCGATGATTGTAGTGTACAGCGCTATAGGAGTACAGGCTGGTCTGGCACTCTCACCTCTACTGGCCATCACTGTGCTGGTCCTTCTGGCCTCAGTCGGATTCGCACTAGGGGAGCGCTGGGTCCCGAATCCAAATATGAAAATCCTCGGAGTGACCTGGGTAATCATCTCGATGAAGGTCCTGTATGGACTAGCAATAGAGCTGAATCGCTGGGACTACATCGGTCTCGAGGCGCTTGGTGCACTTCTACTGGCCCTTGTCACTGTCAATGTGTTCGTAGCGTACCGCCACGACCACGACGCGATTGCTGCACAGTCCACTCTCGTTCTGCTCGCAATCGGCTCAACTGCCGGCTCATTACTGGGCGAGATGGCAGTGGCCGGCATGATTCTGTTAGCCACCCTGCTCGTACACGGGCTCGCCCTGCACAGGCAATCAGGGAATCTTGCAGCCCTTGGAGTGGCGGCCTCTAACTTGTGGATTGGTATGCACGCCATAACTGGCGGATTCGAGTTTGGTTCGCTACGAATCCTAGCCCTAGAGGACTCTTTGCTACTCTTCATTCTCTTGATGATAGTCTCGGCTATCAACGCGACAATGGCAGCCCGCTTCGCGCGCGAGGAGAATTGGTTCTCACAGGCATTCAAGGCTGTCGGGCTGGGTCAACCCGGACTCTGGGGTGTATCCGTCTCGATGGGTATGGTGGGCGCTCTGCTTGCTGTCGCATCAAGTCGTGAGGATGTGGGATATGCGCTCGGAATGGTCTCATTCTTAGGTGGTTGTTTCGGAGGTTCATACCTCGCTGTCAGGGGCGTCGATTCTCTTCGAGTCATGACGCCTCTGGCGATAGCAGCAGTTCCACTTGTAGCGATACTCATCCTTGGTAATGGCGCGGACGAACTGGTAGTTTGGATGGATTCGTACGAGTTGTTCACCATCCTAGCCACAATAGTGACTGGGTTCGTCCTACTCAGGGACCAGGAAAGAGTGACTGATAGGGTCCTTTGGATTGGGTCAGTAGTCATTCTGGCACTGCTCGCCATACTGGTGCCGACGGAGGCTTCGGGCTCTGGTGGTGATGGAGGTATACTACTACTCGGACTGCTCGTGACGATGCATGTCGGCACCGCTGTTCTAGCGGTGAAAAGGAAGTCACCTTCATTGGCGGGAATCACCGTACTGCTGCCTTGGAGTTGGGTGTTGGTCGAGGAGTTGACAGAAGAAACAATTCGTATACTTCTGGTTGCCAACGACAGGGTTGATCCGGGTAGTATGATTGATCTTGAGCCGTTACCTTTGGGTGCATATCTGGCCGCGTCATGCATCCTGATGGGGGTAGTCAATATCAGGATGGGAGAGAATGGTGTAAATCTGGCCTCGAAGTTTCTTGGTCTGAGCGAGATTTCTGCCTCAATCCGTGACTCGGGTGCACTGCAGCTCTGGTCAATCGGCCTATGGCTGCCAATGTTGACCATCCTGCTGATGTCACAGTTTGGCGGCTTCAACGCGATTACTCTGCTGATTCTAGTTTCGATGATAGTGATATTGCATGTTGGCTGTGAGGTCGCTGGCGTGAGAATAGGTGATTCCGTCTCGATGGCAGCGATACTGACTGTCTCGTTGGTAGCTATGCAATGGAGGAATGGCCTGTTCGTTCCACTCTCGGCCCTCCTGTGCCTGAGTCTAATGGTGCTGATGTTCACTAGAGGGGGTGCTCGTGAGAGCCTCTACACCGGAGGATTAGCACTGATGAGCATGCCAATACTACTAGCTCTCTCTGGCAGGGAGCCTGTGTTTCTTCTGGCTTCCAGTGATGTTCTTCCACAGGCTGACTCATCTCTAGTTTCGGTGGCTCTCGCAGCTGGAGTTCTGGCAGTCTATCTCCCTAGGTCGGGCAGCATAGACAAACTACTCAATCCAGCGCTTGCCGCTCTCTGGTTGCTTGTAATCACAACTGCGCTCGCATACACGCAGAAAGATGAGGTGGCTCAGACAGCTTCGCTCGTAATGTTCGTGATTAGCTCGTTGTGGCTGGTGGCCAAAGGCGAGGTTCGCTCCGAACTCAGAAGCATTGCCAAAAGGGATGCTAGAGTGCAAATGGCCACCAAGGCCGGGAGTGAGGGAGTCGAGGGAGGGGTTTCTACCTATGATCCAATATTGGGTGAGATGAAGGCCAAGAGGAGGCGCAGTAGAGAGAAGAGCGAGACGGATGACCTAGCCGAGTTGTACACTACTGATGTCAGTCACAAGCCGACTGTGGTACTAGTAATACTTGGTTTGGTCATAGGTGCAGGAGTGATAATTGGGTTGGTCACCGGACCTGATCCACTGCTTCTAGTAACCGTTGGAATATTCCTCACTGCACTGATTGCCATAGCTAGGAGTAGGACCGAGCGACTGGATTTGGAGTTACCACACATAATGGGTATGGAGATGCCCATTGCCGCTGCGATAGTCGGGCTGGTTGCTATCCATGTATCCTCTCACTTGGGCCCAGGAAGCAGCAACAGAGAATTGCTAGACATGGCTGTACTGATTGTCCTGATACTCGAGTTGTCTGCAATCTCCCTGATTGGCAAGGACAGGTTACTAGACAAAATCCCAATCGCTCTCGATTGGATTATTCTTCCTCTGCTCGCGGGAAGACTGCTAGGTGCGGTAATGGTCGAAGCGCTTCCGTTCCCACTCACAATTGACCCATTCGAAGGCAGCATGCTAGAATGGAAGATACCATGGATGATGTTGGAGGCGGTGCTGATTCTGTGCGTAGTCGCCGACATCCTAGTGGATAGGAAGAGAGTACAGTTGGACAGAGGTGACTGGAAGGGAGCCTCTGGTAGAGGAGCTAGGAGCCTGTTCGTAGTCATGCTCTCGTTCGGCCCGGCCGGAATACTCGCAATTGCTGTCTGCATAGAACAGGGCTGGAGATACCGTCAACCGAGTGCTGTAGGGATAGCGATTCCCGCGGGTCTGCTTACATTAATCTCGACTGGTGTATGGTTCGAGGCTGCCTCAAAGGAATTGCCTGAGATTATCATGGCAACTGGTCTGGTACTGCTTGCGCTGTGCGCAATGACAGTGCCACTGAAGGGCGAGAAGTGGACGATGATGCTCGCTGTGAATTCTCATATGCTACTGATTCTAATCGGTTTGGCCGGCTATGTCACTTCGATAGTGTTGCCATTGCTACTCATTCTTCTATCAACCACCGTCTGGGTGGTTGGGATTCTGCAACTGAGGAGGACGCTTAGGCTCTGGGGCTTGGTCGACCTAATTCTGGCCGTCCTAGTAGCTCTAATCTTCGTTCAAGGCATCACCGAGCCGGTCACTCTACTGCTGGCTTTGCTGGTTCTAGCAACTGAGCTTGGACTGGTATCGTGGTTGGGCCAGCGCAACGAGGCAGCGCTTCTGACGGACTGACTTCTATTCTTGTGGCTGGCATAACGGGCCACGCCAACGTTGATGGCAGACGGTCGATACACGGTTAATGTGACAAGGTCTTGGATATCTGACACTCCCGATGAGGTTGAGCACCCGCCGATACCTCTGGGAATCAATGAGATGGCTGTACCTAGAGCCACCCTCATGCTCTCTATCGGGACTGCTATCGTGCTTCTCCTCTCCGCCATAGGGGTAGTATTGGCGGTATGGAATTTCAACGCCGATCTCGAGGATTTATTTGGCCCACCTGCTGAGGCTCCACTAATAGACGGAAGATTGGCCTGGGAGGTCGATCTGCTGTTCGACACCTGCTCAGCCAGAGAGGGAGACTGGCAATGGCCAGAGAACCTATCTGCACAGGATGATGTGTTCCTCTACCCCGGCGAGTTGCGCTGTGACTGGGAGCATCAGGGAGATGGTGACAGGGCTACAATAGTCATATACAACAGAGGGAACGAGTCAGTTGACCTTGTTCTGGATATTGTCGGCTCGGGGGTTTTGTTCTCCTCTGAGGACGACACCAGAGATGTGATTAGTCTAGCAGCCAATGAGAGTGGGTTCCGCGAGATTGAGTTGACTGATGATCTGACTGAGAGCGAGTTTACGGTCGTGGCAAGTCATCTCTCTGTGGTCAATGCCGAGGTACTGTTGGATGTCGCTGTGTACAAGGGTTCTGAAGAGAGAGAAATTCACATCAATGATAATGATCAGATTGAGATTCATTATGTGGTCTGGGATGCCGATACCGGCGAGCAAATCGATGAGGGTGATTTGATTGTCACCGCGGGTGATGACCCCGCATACATCGATGGTTTCGGATGGTCGGCCATCGGTCTCGACATTGGTGGCGACAGGGGCCTGATTCCAGGAATTACCACAGGCACCACGCATACCACACTGCTCCCACCACCCATTGCATATGGGGACAGCGATGAAGAAATACAAGACTCTTGGCTGCGTTTTGAGCTGACCATCAATCGTGGCCCGATAGCGTAGGGGCGCGAAAGAGACTTGACTGAGTTGTTGGGGGCGTGATGTAATGGATGACGGTGGGCATACGGCACTCAACCCCTCAGAGGGGATTGCTAAGGAAGCCAGTAAGAGGGTAGATGCGGCCTCAGCGAGGCGGGGTGAGCCAAAATTTCACCTGACTGATGAGATGAAGCGGCTTTCCACACCTTGGTTCGTTGCTCTCGCTCGGGCTCAAAGGATAGACGGTGACTCATTACCAGCGGGAGTCATTCTCGATGCCGCTGCCGGGTCGGGAATCCAACTGATTGCCTATGGCAGAGAGCTTGAGAGACCAGTTCTAGGAATCGAGATGGACGGAAACATAGCCGTCCTCTGCGCGGCGAACATGTACATCAACTCGAAGGAAGATGAATTGCAGAGGTCAATGGACCGAGTTATCATCGGTGATGGTTCCGACTCAGAAGGAGCGATGACAGAGTACTGGAATAGCCTCAGACAGGCTGGCACTAGAGCTCACCCCCCGATTGCTATGCTGCACCTAGACCCAGCGAGACCGAGAGATGCCCAGAACCACGACATCGATGAGATGGAGCCTTCGGTGGCTTCTATCCTTGAGGGATGGGGCGATCAACTCCAAAGTGGGCCCAATGGGCCTGCAGTTCTGCTTGACCTCTCACCGAGACTCGGGGAGGATCAGCGTGGTTTGGTCGAGGCGAATGTAAGAATGGCTCTGCCGGGTGCAGAGTTCACTTGGGAGTGGCTCAGTCAAGGAGGCGGGCGCGTGGACCGTCTGTCTCTGTGGATTGGTTCGCTAGCATCCGATGCTGGTCATCGCTGTGTTCGGATGGGCAGGAAGAACATTATCGCGGAGATTGAGGGAACCCCTGGAGTCTCAGAAGCCATCGTGATGAATGAGCCGCCACCATATGGAGCCCATCTGACGATAGTTGATCCAGCACTTGTGCAGAGCGGCCTACAGGGAGCTTGGTTGGAGCAAGCGATGCGAGAAGATTCGGGTCACAACTGGCTCAGACTCGAAGGGCGCAGGCCAATGCTCATCCACACCGACCCATTAGTTGATTCTGATGAGATTGGCGGCTTCGTGGTCGCCACGGGAGAAATCGTGCAGCACAGGCTCAGGCCGCCTGAACTCCATACCATAGACCAAGTCGCTTCCTCTGTGGCCAAGAACGGTATTGGCAAGATTACCCTGCGATGCTCTCTCGACCCTGATGTACACCCGACGATTCAACGCAGGCTCGACCGTGAACTCAAGGGGATTGATGGTCCAAAGGGATTCATGGTCGACATCGATCTAGAGCGGCCATCCGGGACTCAAAGTCTGTATGTGGTGTGTAAGGAGTAGGTTCTGACGCCCCTATGGGGCGGCCAATCGGTTCAAATAGAGAAGGTAGGTCGCCGGGATGCCCAATGGGCCACTGGGAAACCGGTGAACACGGGGGAACCGTACACTATGCCTGATGAAACCGAACTAGGAGATGACTTCTCTTACATTCTGCGGATGGCGGATAGCGACATCGACGGTCTGCGTCCAATCTCGATAGGCCTCACCTCAATCAAGGGCATCGGCATACGGAGCTCAGAGCAAATCTGTCGCTTAGCCGATATTGATGGTAAGACCCTTGGAGGTCACCTGAACGATGACGAGCAAGACCGTTTGAGAGCTGCAGTTGACGATTACGCGACTACTGTTCCATGGTGGTTGGTAAACCGCCAGCGAGATCTTGAGACCAATGAGGATGCTCACATTGTCGCCATGGAAGTAAAGATGACTCGGGACGACGACATAGCGAGGATGGCTGGAGTCAAGGCATACCGCGGTATGAGGCACAGGAGTGGGCACAAGGTCCGCGGTCAAAGGCTGCGCTCCAACGGAAGAAGTGGTACGACTCTGGGTGTCGAGCGCAAGAAGTGAGGTGATTAGATGGGAGATCCAAAATTCGCAAGACCCAAGACTAGCACCCCGACTCACCCGTGGAAGCAAGCTAGAATCGATGAGGAGCATGAACTCAAGGACAAGTACGGCCTCAAGAAGGTAGGAGGTATGCGTGAGATCTGGCGCGAGAAGTCAGCACTACGCAGGCATAGAAACCAGGCTATGAAGCTGATTGGAAGGGTCGATTCCAGCGAAGGGCACTTCGCTCGCGAGAAGGGTGATTTAGTTGAGTCACTATACCGCAAGGGACTTCTTACCGAGGGTTCAGACATAGATGATGTTCTGCAGATTGATGTTGAGCACATGCTTTCCAGAAGGTTCCAGTCAGTGGTTTACTACAAGGGACTGGCCCCGACTATGCGCTCGGCTAGGAATCTCATCGTGCATGGTCACATTAGTATTGGCAATCAGCGAATGACTGTTCCTGGGTATCACATACTAAGGGAGCAGGAGGATGAGATACAGTACTCGACCAACTCTCCATACGCTGACCCGGAGCATCAGTTCCGCAAGGATATGGAGCAACTTCGTCTCACTATGGTATCCGAATCGGACGAAGAGGAAGAGGTTCCTGAGCGCGATGCAGATGCCGAGTTCGTAGAGAAGATCAAGTCAGATTCAGCCAAAGCACCTACCGTCGAGGACACTGTGCCTGAGAAGGAAGGGGGTGAGTCAGATGACTAGGAAGGCTATCTTACACATTTTCACCACTCACAACAATGTACTCATGACCGCTACAGATTTGACCGGTGCTGAAACAATCTGCAAGGTTTCAGGAGGTATGGTGACCAAGGGTGGCAGCGACTCAGGAGGCCAGTTCGCCTCAACCAGAGCAGCCGAGAGGATGGCTGAGATGTTGGCTGAGAAGGAATTCAGTCAAGTCGTCGTCAAGTATCGCGGCGCTGGAGGTAATCGCTCCCACAATGCTCCAGGTGCTACCTCGGCTATTAGGGCCCTGACTCGCGCCGGAGTACAAATAACCCGAATCGAAGACGTTACCCCCATACCAACGGACGGGACGAAGAGTAAGGGAGGGCGCCGAGGGCGTCGTGTGTGAGGTGAATATTATGACAAAGACGAAGATTATCGAAGAGAAAGACGAGAAGATTCGAATTCTGCTTACTGATACTGACCGTTCCTTCGTCAATGCAATTCGTCGTACTCTAATGGCCGAGACTCCAAAGATGGCGATAGACAAGGTTCGCTTTGAGATGGGGACCATTGAGCAGGACGGGGAAGTCTGGGAGACCAACGGCCCGCTGCCCGATGAGATGATCGCTCAGAGACTCGCAATGATTCCGATTCCCACAGTTCACGATGAGTTTTACTTCCAAGATGAGTGCCCAGAGTGCGCCGAACTAGTAGTCAAGGACAGAGGCTGTCCATTGTGTACGATGATCTACACCTGCAAGGAGTTCGGAATCGATGGTGGCCGGCCGATTACGGCTGGAGACATGAGCTACCTTGGCGAGGCTCGTCTGAACATCCCTGAGAAGTACCGTAGCATCGTGATTACCAAGTTGTCTAAAGGTCAAATGATTGAATTCTACGCCACCGCAATAATGGGACGTGGGAATGAACATGCGAAGTGGTCACCGGTTTGCGGTACCACATTCACACCGAGGAAGGTCGGTGTAATGAACAACAAGACAAAGGCTAAGATTCTATGGAAGTTGGGCCTTTCAATCAAGGCAAAGGACTTCGATGGAGAGGGTAGACTGGAGGACTTGGACAAGGTTGACCAATTGGCTGATGATCTCAATCATGTCGGACCGGGTACCGAAGAATCGAGGGATTTCAAGGACGCCATAATCCTGGAGGAGGTCCCTGGCGAGTTCATTCTGAGTTTCGAGACCGATGGTTCGATGACTCCACGAGTCGCATTCGAGAGGGCTATCGCTGAGCTTTCCGGACGATTCGGTGAAATCAAGGAAGACATTGCGGCCGTCTTCTGAATAGTCCGAGGATTCTTGGCTAGAACATACATGAGCGAGCATGCCTCGGCACCTAGGTAGAGGTCGATGTGGGGGTCACATCACCCTTCTGTTCACAGTCAGTGACGAGTCTGATGATCCTATCCAGCAAGGTAGCCTAGGGGCGGGTCTATGCGTTGAGGATGGGGTCGAGGTAGTGGCTTACGGCGAGGATGGCGAGTTCGGTCTCAGTGTGACATTCGAGTCTATGGAAGGTGATTCAGATCTATATGAGGCCGTTCTGGATGCCTTAGTCTCGGAAGTTCCCGAGGTCTCAGAAATTGCGTGGGGATTGTCGGTCACAATCTCACTTCCTCCAGCTCAGGGCTTCGGCATCTCTGCTTCAGGTGCTATCGCATCCGCGATGGCTTTCCAAAGGGCGGTTGGAGTGCCTTACGAAGAGAGTTTGCGTCGGGCTTATTCGCTCGCCCACAAGGTCGAGCGGTCGCGCTCTACCGGGTTGGGAGATGTGACTGCTCTTGCCGCAGGGGGTGTTGAGCGCCGACTTATTGCAGGCTCTCCGTACCATGGTTCTGACCTGCGCAACGGCCCGGGACATGCTGAGGGATGGAGTCTGGGAACATCTGTAGTGCTGGCCTGGAGAGAAGGTTCGGGCAAACACACATCCGTCTACATCGATGATCCTGGATGGAAGCAGTCAATCAGCGAGTCTGGTTCAAGACAGATGGAGTTGCTCTCACAAGGCAAGTGGGGGCCAGAAAGATGGAGTGACTTGATTAGATCAGCAGACTCCTTCTCTCACGACAGCGGTCTGTTTGAGGACTCGTCCAGACACGAATTAGTCACTATGGCTGCGAGTTCAGTCACAGGGGCTGGTTTTGAGCAAGAACTTGTAGTGATGCTGTGCATGCTTGGAGAGAGTGTAGTGATTGTCCCTCTAGATCCAGAAGAACAAGGCGGATGGATTGAGAGAGTGATTGCAGAATTGCAGAAGGCTGGGCTCAATGGAATGGAGACCAGAATCGCTGGGCTCTCATGAGTCGTTTCTAGCCTTCTCGTGGAAGTCATCAAGAGGCGACAAATCTAGTGGATTGGCGTCCAGTTGAACTGCTCCCTTCAGTCGTAGTCCGTCGCAGAACCCGTGGCGGTAGACGATTCCCCCTTGTCCATACTCGGCGACATAGCGGTCTACCTGCTTCTGGGTCTTCTTGCGCGGAAACTTAAGATCGGCACCGAAGAAGTGTTTGGCGTCAATCCACGCGCATGGAACACCATTGATTCTGACATCGTCCAAGAATAGTAGATCCGGGGTGATGATGGCTCTTCCCTCAGTATGCTTCTGCTCAGCCAGTAGTTCTTCTTGGCGGCGGAACCTGACTCCCAGAGACTCGAAATGATCACAGAGTATATCCTCGAATACTTCTGCAGCACTCTGTGTGTCGCTCTGATCTACGGAACTTACTCGGTCAACCGATTCTGCTAACTCAAACTGCTCCCTATCACGCTTGTTGAGTCTATGGGGTTGCTTATTCAGAGTCTCCTTGATTCGGCTCTTTGACCATCCGCGTCCTGTGAGAATCGCCCTGAAGGTATTGACTGGTGGCGCGTCGAAGCGCTTTGACAGGGCAATCACGCTCTCTCCTGAGTTGTATCTTCGATTGAGCTCATTGGCTCTCCTCATCAGTCTAGAGTGAGAGTAAACGCTCTTCTCCTGATTCAGAGCACTGCGAAGCGAAAGTGCCTGTTCCAGAGTGATTGGTAACTGGCCTAACTTCTTGGCTATCTCCTGCACTCTCTCCTCGGGTAGGAAACCAAACTCGCCCGGAATACATGCAATCTTGCCAGCCTTAGATTGTACATCCTTGGCGACGGCTTTAGTCTTCCAAGTGACATCTACCTTTCTGGGTGGAGGATCTATCTCGGCGGGCAGACCCATTGGTCGCGGTTTCTGAGAGAAGCGGTTAATCGCACGCTCCACCGCATCTGAATCGGCCGCCGAACTCTGATTTGGGGGAGTTTTGTTCCTGCTCCCCGAGCCTCGGCGACGGCGACGGCGTCCCCGCCGTCGTTTACCGCTCTTCTCGTCACTCAATATCACTTCGAGAGAAGGGGACTCCATGAACCCACCGAGTGCGGGCTCACCTGAATTTGGCATAGATATCGTAGAACAGGTCTCGGATAGGATACGGCACCAACCATATGGCTGTACCGAATGACCATGGTAATCCCATCTGTGATGCGATTCTCCAAACTGCGGCACTCTTAGCGTGCCATCGCCCGTCTTCTGTGATGATGAACACAGAGTCTACTCCCTGCATCTCGTCAGGTCTGTCAGAGAGTAGTTCAGTACCTTCATCAGAGTACTGCCCAAGCGTGCGAAGGTTACCGGATCTGTCGTAGCGGTTGATGAATGTGGCCCAGCGACTGCATGTGCCGCAGGCGTCGTCAAAAAGGACTACTGAAGACACATTATCACCTAGAGAAATGCAATTCCCGGCTCTAGTGGGAAGGCAAAACGTGCCTTGCCAGCAACATCTTCGCCCTCTCCTGCTGGATAGGCCTCGACTGAGGATACTCCTAGGGCCTGTGCGATGAATCCAGAGTTCATGTTGATAACTGAAGTTTCGTCAATTGCGCTGATGATGAGTTGTTTCTCACCGTGTGACCAGGTGTGTATGCGCCCACGCTTCTTCTTACTGCCAGTGGTAAGTGCCATCCATGTCTGCATCACCTCTCCACGCATCTGCTCATTCGCGAACACATCCATCGACTTCAGATGATTCAGCCCTCCTGCCTTGAAGTCGAATCCCTCTGCATCGAGGCGCATTGATTCTCTCGCCAACTCCTCCTTCCAAGCAGGTGAGGTCTGAATCACTGCACGAGTTATTTCCTCCTCAGCGTGCCTCTCTGCGAGCTCCCTCAATCCTCTTCCGCTTGAAATCAGTTCCTTGAGATAGACCTCACGGGCGAGTATTTTCGCGTCGTCATCGGAGAGACTAGTTAACTCATCCAGACAATGAGTAGCTAGTAGTCCCTCTCCTCCTAGAGAGTGCCAGAAATGCTCGGCGATATGAGGAGTCGCTGGAGCCAACATGGGAATCCAGCCGAGAAGGAACTGCTTCGCAGTATCTTGGTCTCCGCCTCCTCTCCTGACATACCAAGTCCAGTCAGAGAGCATCTCATAGTGGCTAGTCATCACACCTTCACGGATGCTGACATTAAACATCGAATGCCTCCAAGCAGCCTGATTCGCCCTCAACCTAGCAAGCAACCAGTCATCGAGTGGGCTGGGAGAGTCATCCAAGGACATGGCAGACTCCATCGCATCGATAATCGAGTGCAACTGACGATGGTTTGCCTCGAGAGCGCTGTCCGACCAATCCATCCCAGCCTCAGGGTTGGCCCCAAACAGAATAAACAGCCTGACTGTGTCTGCTCCGTACCTATCCACCATCTCTCCTGGGCTGACTGTATTCCCGAGTGATTTGCCCATCTTCACCGAGCGAGTGCTCAAGCTCTCTCCGCAAGTAGGGCAATCCGCACCGAATAAATCGACATGGAATTCCGCATTGCAGTCGGAGCAGAATGGTGCGGGCGCGTTGAGCATGCCTTGGCAAACTAGAGTGCCGAACGGCTCACCCACCTCGTTCATCCCAGCATCGCGCGTGACCTTAGTGAAGAAGCGCGCATAGAGCAGGTGCATGACTGCGTGCTCGATACCGCCGATGTAGAGATCGACGCCCCCTTCCATCCAGTAGTCGACTGCCTCTCGGTCAAACGGAGACGAGTTGTTGGAGGCATCACAGAAGCGCATGAAATACCACGATGAGTCGTAGAATGTGTCCATTGTGTCAGTCTCACGCTTGCCTGCCCTTCCGCAGGACGGACAGGAGGTGTTTACGAAGGAGTCGTGAGATGCGAGAGGGTTGCCACTCTGGTCCTCGCTGAAGGTGACATCCAGAGGTAATTCCACCGGGAGTTCAGAGGAGGGGACGGGGACTATCCCGCAGTCCTCACAGTGAATCATCGGAATCGGTGTTCCCCAGAATCTCTGACGGCTCAGTAACCAGTCCTTCAGCCTATACTCAACTGTCCCATGACCGGATCCGGTAGCCTCGAGCGCGGCGATGACTGTATCCTTGGCATCCTGTCCATCCAGTCCGTCGAACCCTTCGGCGCCTGAGTTTACCATTGGCCCGTAGCCCTCAAACGCAGCACTCAGCGCAGCTGCTGGGTCGTCGCCATCATTCTCGACCAATACTCTGCGAATCTCTATGCCGTACCTCTCAGCGAAGTCGAAGTCGCGCTGGTCGTGACCAGGTACGGCCATCACGGCGCCGGTGCCGTAGGATGCAACCACGAAATTGCCAGCGTAAATTGGTACTTCCTCTCCGTTCAGCGGATTGATTGCATGCCTGCCTAGGAAGACTCCTTTCTTCTCTTTCAGCAGGTTGATGCGTTCAAACTCGGACATGCGCCCACATTCGTCACGTAACTCGCGCCAGTCAGACTCCCATTCAGTGCCAGCACACAATTCCTCGCACAGCGGGTGTTCGGGTGAGAGAGTGACGAATGTGACTCCAAAGATAGTGTCTGGGCGAGTAGTGAAGGCGCCTATCACAGCATCTGAGTCGGCTACCGGGAAGTCAATGTGTGCGCCATGGGAGCGGCCAATCCAGTTGCGCTGCATTGCCTTGACATTTTCTGGGAAGGCAATGTTGTCAATCTCATCGAGTAACTCGTCGGAGTACTCAGTCATGCGTAGAAACCACTGTGCCATGTCACGCTGTACAACCTCGAGACCGCAGCGCCAGCAGCGGTTGTTCTTGACCTGTTCATTTGCCAGTACAGTATCGCAGTCCACACACCAGTTGACCGGTGCCATTCTGCGCTCGACCAGTCCGCGTTCGTTCAGCATCAGGAACATCTCCTGATTCCAGTGATAGTAATCGACATCCGAGGTCGCGAGGAAGCGTCGCCAGTCGTACGAGTATCCCATCCGTTCTTGGTCGGCTCGAATGCTGGCGATGTTTCGATGAGTAACCGTATGCGGATGCCCGCCCTCCTTCTTGGCGGCGTTCTCAGCAGGCATCCCGAAGGAGTCGTACCCCATCGGATAGAGCACATTTCTGCCCATTAGACGATGGAACCGGGCCATCGCGTCCCCGATCGAATAGTTGCGCACATGACCCATGTGCATGCTACCGGATGGGTAAGGGAACATCTCGAGACAGTAGAACTTGGGCTTACTGTGGTCGATCTCGCCCTCGAATGCCTTGGCATCGGCCCAAGCCTTCTGCCAGCGGGTCTCGACTTCTTGCGCGTCGTATGCCATTTCATTTCTCCCAACGGACTTCGCAGGGAGTCCTCAGACTCCCAGCCGAAGCAGTAGACCGGGCGCGAGCCCGCCTTGCAGGGTGTATGTGGAGGGCATTCGTGCCACATACCGCGACTCGGAGGCCACGCTTTGAAGCCTGCCCCGAGACAGTAGCGCCGCCACACCTATGCGGCGGTTACTACTGGGAGTGGTCATGCTGAGTGATGGTGAGTTCCACATCTCTGTCTGGGAGGACGGGGTGGAGGTCTGGGTGACCCAGATGGGGAACCTGATGAACATGAACACGGCTTTCATCGACAGGAGCAACGGAGTAGTCGCGATAATCGATCCGTTCAACGCCAAATTATGGGTCGAGGCTCTCGAGAAAGAGGAGTTGGAACCCACTCACCTTCTGTACACTCATACCCATCGTGACCATGCCGCTGGCTACCCTGGGATGATGAAGAGATTCCCCGACTTGGAAGTCTGGGGTCATGAGGAAGCCAGAGTCCCGAGTCTGCTCGGCAATGTGGTGTTCAGGAAAGTCGACTTCACTCATACTTGGAACAATGAGCCGGGAGAATGCGTGGAGTGGTCTGCCGGCTCAGTCAATCTGGTCGTGACCCACTCACCGGGCCACGCTCCCGGCCATGTCACATTCCACGGACACGGGGTGTACCACGCAAGTGATCTTCTATTCGTCAGAAGCGCTGGTAGGGTCGATTTGCCCGGAGGAGATCCGCGCGCGCAGCAGAGGAGCCTTGTGAGGGCCAAGGAGATACTGAGTGGTCTACCAGTTGACTGGAGGTTGATTCCCGGGCACAGATACGACAACTTCCGGGATGAGGTTCCGGATTGGATTAGTCTGGGTGATGCCTTGCAGCACAACTACTTCCTAGCGAACATCACGATGCCGGGAGAGGATTGATTACTCAAACCTCTGACTGGACTTCAACATGAGTGAGGACATCTGCTTCGAAGCTCTTCTCGAAATATGTTTCTGGATTCTTCTTAACATCTTTTTTGAGATTGGTGTAGCAGTTCTAATGTCCATGGGGTACTCTAGAATGGAGGCAGAAGGTATGCTAACATCCTCAGTCTGTTTGATTATTCTTGTTTTGGTCGTGGTGTTTGAATTACTTAGAAGGAAGAAACTCGGTAAGGCAGTAGTATTGGATACAGATGGTGACGGAGAAATATCCGAAAAAGAGTGGGCTGCTGCAGGGCAAGACACGGATGAAGGTGTAGACGAGGAAGATAGTCCTTCATCAAAAGATGATGTCTCCGAGTCAGAGAAAGATGGTGATTGGTGGGAGGAGGAGAAATGAGTCTATTCACTCGTCTTGTCGTATCTCTCGCGCTCGACTCCTAGTTTAGCTGCCGCATCGTCAACGGTACCAACTGGCATAGCGCCGTCCTGCTCGAGGGCGGAGAGCGCTGCCAGCACAATGCTGTTAGTGTCAATCTCGAAGAATGAGCGTAGTGCCTCGCGAGTGTCAGAGCGTCCAAAGCCATCGGTTCCAAGCACCACATAGCGACCTCCTACCCAACGCTGCACCATCTCCGGGATGGCTGCGATATGATCTGATGTTGCAACCGTAGGAGTATCGTCTCCGAAGCACTGCTCTGCATAGGGGGTCTGGGAGTCCTGCGGGTGCAGGCGTGTGTGACGCTCTGCTGCTATACCGTCTCGGCGCATCTCTCCATAGGATGTGACTGACCAAACTTCTGGAGAGACGCCATACTCATTGCTCAGGATTTCAGCTGCCTCCCTGACATACTGCAGGATCGGTCCCGAGCCGAGAAGGCGTATTTTCGCTCCCTTACCCTTGGACTCGTCGAGGAGGTATGCGCCTCGCACTATGCCTTCGTCGGATCTCTCCGGCTTGGGCATTTGCTGCTGGTTCTCGTTGTACAGCATCACATAGTGGAAGACATCGAGGTCTTGACCCCACATCTCATCGATTCCGTGTCTGATGATGGTTGCAAGTTCGTAGGCATAAGCCGGATCCCATGCCCGGCAGTACGGTACGGTGGATGCCATCAACAAGCTATGGCCGTCTTGATGTTGCAGTCCCTCACCGTTGAGGGTGGTGCGTCCAGCGGTAGCTCCCATCAGGAAGCCACGCGCACGCGCGTCAGCAGCGCTCCATATCTGGTCACCAACACGCTGGAAGCCGAACATCGAGTAGAAGGTGTAGAATGGAAGGGTGGGTGACTGAGCATGAGAGTAGGAAGTCGCGCTTGCTATCCACGATGCTATAGCTCCGGCTTCAGAAATACCTTCCTGCAGAACCTGTCCTGATTCTGACTCCTTGTAATTCAGTAGCATCGAGTGATCCACAGGGGTGTACTTCTGACCATGCGATGCGAAGATACCGAATTCACTGAACAGTGGGTCCATTCCGAAGGTTCTGCCTTCATCTGGGATAATTGGAACCACTCTCTCGCCAATTTGCGACTTTAGCAGGTTACGAAGAAGCCTGACGAAGACCATGGTAGTCGAGACTTTCTGGCCCTCCGGTGTGCCGTCGTCGAATGCCGAGTAGGTGTCTGAATCAGGCAATTCATAATCGATTGATGCAGGAGCTCGCGACGGCAGAGGGCCCCCCAATGTCTGCCTACGCTCAAGCATGTATGCCAACTCATCGGAATCTTCCTCCATTGAATAGTAGGGGCTATTCTCCAATGCCGGGTTCTCTATTGCAAGTCCAAGGGCGTCTCGGTAGGAGACTAGGTCATCCAAATCCATCTTCTTCTTTTGGTGAGTCGAGTTCCTGCCTTCGAACGAGTCTATTCCCCACCCTTTGACAGTGTGAGCTAGGATTACGGCCGGGCCGTCCGCTGCCAGTGCTGCCTGATACGCCGCGTAGACCTTGCGTGGATCGTGTCCACCTCGAGTCAGATTCCCGATATCCTCGTCGGATAGTGTTGTACCGATTCCCTCGAGAATCTTGGTACCAGAGAATAGTTCTGAGCGAAAATCTGCAGGAGATAGTGTGCTCATACGCTGCCAATCGCCATCAGTAATCTCCTCAAATCGTGCCAGAAGTTCGCCATTAGAATCCATATTCAGGACTCTGTCCCAGCCCGAGCCCCAGAGGACCTTGATGACAGTCCAACCCGCACCACGGTAGAGTCCTTCAAGCTCCTGGACTATCTTCGCGTTGCCTCTCACCGGTCCGTCCAGCCTCTGCAGGTTGCAGTTTACGATGACAATCAGGTTGTCGAGCCTCTCCCTGCCGGCAACGGCGATTGAAGCGATGGATTCTGGCTCGTCCATCTCTCCATCTCCTAGGAATGCGAATACTCTGCTCTCGGAAGTGTCTGCCAAACCTCTCTGATGCAGATACTTCCAGAACCTAGCATGCATCACTGCTCCTAGTGGACCTAGTCCCATCGAGACAGTAGGATACTCCCAAAAATCTGGCATCAACCTAGGATGAGGGTAGGAGGATAGTCCGGAGCCGTAGGCCTCCTGTCTGAAGTTGACTAGTTGCTCCTCGCTGAGTCTACCCTCAAGGAAAGCTCTAGCGTAAATCCCAGGACTTGCATGGCCTTGGATGTACAAAGCATCGCCAATGCCGTTGTGCTCCTTGCCCCTGAAAATGTGGTTGAATCCGACCTCATAGAGGGTGGAGCTGGATGCGTATGTCGAGATATGTCCGCCAATGCCGTCTAATCTGCGATTGGCATCCGAGACCGTGACCGCTGCGTTCCATAGGACAGCGTTCTGCACCCGCTCTTCCAACCCTAGATTTCCAGGATACGGTGGTTGTTGCTCAATTGAGATTGAATTGAGATAAGGCGTCTGAGAAGGAGGTCGGATTGGGACTGCCAGGCCCTCTGCCTCTGACATAATCTCATGCAGTAGCATCCTAGCCCTCTCGGCTCCTTGAGATTCAACCACCGAGCGTAGAGCCTCGAGCCATTCATCGGTCTCCTCCGGATCAGAATCGGGGAGCCTCTGGCGAGGGTCGTTGGGTGGCATGCTGCATCTACCTGCCCCCTTGGGGCAGGTCTCCGACCGATAGGGGTCTTTTCAATGGGTCGTGCCTAAGGGGTCATCTCGGTCCTAGAGAAGGCCCTGTCCTAATGAGGTGACATTCGTGCTTCGTCCTGACTCCAGCGACGGTAATCGCAGAGTCCCCGTCGATGCATCTCTCACCTCTCCAGTCTCTAACGGCCCTCATCACCGTGCTTCTGCCGGCTGGATTGTTTGGATCGACCTTGAGTTCAATCCAGGAGTCTTCTACCTCCCCCATCCAATGTAAAGCAGCATTGATTGCTTTTCGGGCAAGACCATGCTGCTGCTCAGAACTGCGAACCCAGTATCCTAAATTCCAGTGGGCCTTTCCCGAGCGCGTTACCCTGTCGAATCCAATTAGCCCTAGGATTGCTCCGTCCCACGGCCTGATCATCACCCAATGATGCAGCATACCAGTTCGACCCATGCCCTCGGTTTCGGTCAGAAAATCTTGCATCTGAGAGTCAAACGGTATGTCGGGGTTGACCCAAGGCATGGCCCTGCTGACCTCGGGCCAGGTCTCCTCAAAGGCCTCGAGTAGTGTTTCACTGTGTTCTTCGGTCGCTGGCCTCAGAATGAGTGTGTCATCGACTCTAATTGTCGTCGTCGCACGCCTCAGCACGGTGTTGCGGCGGAGTTCTCACCAATCAGGGCTACGGATGCTAAGGCCTGAGCTTGGATCTTGCTGTGGCCACATTCGGATCTTCCGGGAGAATCTGTGATGCTTCCTCAAGCAGTTTGTCTACGGCCTTGGCGCGCCCTATGCGCTGAAGCAGAGCCCCGATTGGATAAACCAGCTTGGAACGATTACCAAGATGAGGTCCGACCTCATCGATTAACACAGTAGCTTGGGCGATGTCCTTCGATCGGGCCGCCTCCATGGCTGCCTTGACTTGCATTGCAACCTTCCTGTCTGTCCATTCCTCCTGTTGCGACCATGGCCAGTAACTGGGTGGCTCGACTGGATCGGGCATACTCGGAATCGAGGGGATTACTGGAGGTGGTGGAATAGCAAGTTCCTCAGGTTCCTCCTCAGGCTCCGGCGGGGTTGGAGTAGAGGGTGGGAGGAGGGGAGGAGGTAGGTCTGTGGGAGGGGAAGGAATCTCAGTCTTCTCTTCGACTTCTTCCTCTGCTTCTTCGGTTTCAACTGGTTCTGGCTCTGATTCGAGCAGTTGGATAATCTCTGCTTTCTTGAGTTTAGAGTAGCCAGTAAGCCCACGCTCGCTGGCCAAGGTCTTGAGTTGGTCTACAGTAAGGTCGGACAGGCCGGGCTCAGGTTCTGGCTCAGGTTCAGGTTCTGGTTCAGGTTCAGGTTCTGGTTCAGGTTCAGGTTCAGGTTCTGGTTCAGGTTGTGTCTCTACTCCATTACGGTCGGAAATCGAGCTGGCCGGGATAGGAATTACTTCCTCAGGGGCCTCTGCGGTGGGTTGTACAAGTTCTATCTGCTGGGCCTCTGGCTCTTCCTCGGGCTCCTCTTCCGACTCAGGAACTTCGAACTTAGTGACAAACTCCGGGGCATCCCCGGGTTTCAGTTCGTATTCTTCGTCCTCCTCAGTCTGTGAAGAGTCGGGCATATCGACTGTGAGAGCGAAACTCGGCTTCTGCTTGGTAACGACCTGTTCGTCCTTACCATATTGCTTGACATCGATGGTGACATCGTCCATTTTGAATGCGGCATTGGACCAATCGACTATGTCATCGTCGTCTTCGTCTTCGAAGTCATCGATTAACTGGTCGAATAGGTCCGTAGCAGCCTCATCATCCATCGATGCGTCTTGCTTGTGGGAGGGTTTTGCGAGTTCGTAAGAGCAGCGTGAACAACTCTCTGCATCCTCTGGGTTGCGCTGCTGACAAAGGGGGCATTCGACCCCCTTCTCCTCCTGCTTACGCCATGATTTGAATCGGTCGAACATCCACATCCACCGCCCTAATGTTAGACTTTGACGAAGGTCTCCGTATAATCTTCACGCGGTCATGGTCGCATGGCGTGGCCAACAGCCCATACCCTGGTCTGGGGAATTGTGATGGGGTATGGATGCGACGAGGAGATGTGAGTGATGAGGCAGAGGGGCTTCCAGCCCGCTTCAATCGTAGTCAAGAACACCACGAATCCTATCTCAAACTAATTCGATGGGAGTTGGATGACGAGCTTTCTATGACAGAAACTCGGCTCCGTGAATGGCCTGATGGCAGGCTCGCAGCCAACGGAATCGCGCTATTTGAATTGGTCGCCAAGACCGATGGATGGTTGTTCGGACAACGAATCATCAGGCTACAGCGCAGGGATCGTCAGGCCTTCGGTATGCATCGTTTCAGACAAGGTGACATCGTAATGCTGAGCAGGAGGAATCCTCTGACCGAGAAGCCTATCGAGGCCATAGTTAGTAATCGTTCCAGATATCACATCAGGATAGTAGTCCCAGAGGTTCCCACTGGACTTCGCAAGGACACTTGGAGGATGGATAGGGGTGCCAACAGAATTGCCCATGACAGGATGAGGGATGCGTTGAATTCTCTCTTTGAGGAGGATGGAGGAGTCCCTCTGAGAGATCTCTTCCTAGGAACTATCCACGATCCCATTGGGACTGCTGTGTTACCACCTGATTTGGGTGGTGCGAAACTCGCGCCGATTAGTCTCGCTAGCGACCTGAACAAGGCGCAAAGAGAGGCTGCTCGTTCGGCTATGGCCGGGCGCCTCACACTGATTCAGGGGCCTCCGGGGACAGGAAAGACACATTCCGCGGTAAGGATACTTGAGGCTTGGTCGAAGCAGGATATCGGCACCATTCTAGCAGTCGCTGATTCCAATGTCGCAGTCGATAATCTGCTAGAGGGTCTGCTCTCGTTGGGGGTCCGTGCGCTGCGCTTAGGACAGCCCGTGAAGGTACGAGAGAATCTGCGGGAGGCGACCATGGATGCGAAGATGGAGGAGCATCCACTGCGACGAGATCTCGACCATTGGCTCGAGTCAAATGAGAAACTGTCGAGACGCGTCAAGGGGATGAAAGGCAAGGAGAAGGGGCTCACTCACCGCGATATTAGCCGCGGCTGGAAGGAGGTTCGGCGCATTGAGGCACAAATGCGAGACGATATTCTGGACCGTGCTCAGGTGCTGTGCTGCACATGCATCGGTGCGGGGCACGAACTGCTGGATGGTAGGAGATTCTCTCGAGTGCTAATCGACGAAGCGACCCAAGCCACCGAGCCGGCTACCCTAGTTCCTTTAGTCCGAGGGGCTAGGCAGGTCGTTCTAGTGGGTGATCATCGGCAGTTGCCCCCTACTGTAATATCTCAGAGGGCTAAGTCTGGGGGATTAAGCAGGTCGATGTTTGAGCGCTTGGTCGAGATGGGAATCAAACCACACCTGCTCCGTGTACAGTACAGGATGCATCCCTCAATCTCATTATTCCCCAACCAGCGTTTCTATGATGGGAAGTTGGAAGACGGAGTGGAGGCATCTAACAGACCTGCTCCTGCTGGCATGCTATGGCCAGACTGGGATAATCCAATTGCCTTCCTGCCGGTTCAGGAAGGTGAGGTTCGCTCTCCTGATGGGAACTCAAAGGAGAATCCTGCCGAGGCTTCATGGGTATCGCGTCTGCTCGAGGGTTTGCTTGATGGAGGGGAACTCGAGATGGGTGATATCGGAATCATTACTCCATATGCAGGACAAGTCAGGGCAATTCGAGACATAATGTCTGAGAAGTTTGACTCGGTTGAGGTGCGAACGGTGGATGGTTATCAGGGTCGAGAGAAAGAAGTAATCGTATTCTCTTGTGTTCGTTCCAATAGCGAGGGGAATGTGGGCTTCCTAGCAGACTCTCGAAGACTCAATGTTGCATTGACTAGAGCGAAGCGTGGTCTAATCGTCATAGGGGACCCTGCGACTCTGCGTCATGATGACGATTGGGCTGCGTGGATGGATTTCATGCGGAGTCGTAACCTTGAGGCATGGCACTTGCTCGGGATGTCCTGAGGTGGACCATGGCAGACCACGATTCACCCATCCAATTGAATGTGGGTGGGGGCACTCTAGCCAAGCAGATAGTGGCCTCGGAAGGGGGTCATGCGTCGCTACCTGACGGGGTCATACTAGCCTCAGGGGTGCGAAGACTAGCGGCATTCACTGCTGATGTGGTCATCGTCACAACCATTCTGATGGTAGTAACAGGTGGGAGACTCCTAGATGCTTGGAATCTGACTCTGTGGGCTTCTTCTGACTTCCACTTCGCCCTCGCACAAGCGCTGATTCTGATGGTAGCGCATTGGTTGTACTGGAGATTGACTGGTCTTGCTTATTCACGCTCACTAGGCCAACGCCTGTTTGGACTGGCAATAGTTGCCGAAGACGGTTCGGCCCTGACCAGTGATATGTGGGATTCTAGGTCGTTTCGAAAATTACTCTTGTTGATTCCTCTGCTGAACATCTATGTTGGTGCATACGAATTGGCTAGAATCTCACAGAGACATACTCACCAATCCAATGTCGATCTCCATGTCGGTTCAATCGTAGCTCACTCCGATTCTCTTCCTCCTGCCAGCAGGAGGCACATCAGATAGTGATTCCATGCAGAATGAGATAGAGAGCGCCCTGTCTGGAGATTGTATAGTCTATCCCACTACCACTCAGCCTGCACTCGGCTGCATCCCGACTCGTGAGGGCCTGGACAGGTTGTACGATCTGAAGGGCCGAGATGCTAGCATGCCCGTCAGCATAGGCGTGGCTGACCTTGAGCAGGCTGAGATGCTGGTCGAGGTTCCCGACCTCGTAAGGAGTTTGTTTGATGATTTTCCACGGGGCTCGTTGACAGTCGTGCTCAAGTCTCACAAGACTATGGATTCGAGACTCGGAGGAGACGGTGTTGCCATTCGAGTAGTCGCTCACCCCACAGCGATTAACTTACTGAAATCCGTCGGACCACTGACTGCGACCAGTGCTAATCGCAGTGGTATTGCCCCGGTTGTAGACTGCGAGGAAGCAGCTCTCTTGTTATCTACGGCAGATAAGGAAGTTGCGTTCGTCCCTGGCTTATGTCAGGGAGGTTCGCCCAGTACATTGATAGCGTGGTATTCGGTCTGTGGTTCAACACAGTTGAGAGATACTGAGGTTCTCAGAGAAGGAGTAGTACCATCCAAGGAGGTTAGATCATGGTTGAGGAGGAAGATCTGAAGCACTGGCGTGATGCAGGACACGTTGCCAGAAGGACTCTTGATGGAATCAAGGATGAGATTACTGACGGTAAACATTGGAACGATGTAATCGACTCTGCTGAGCGCTTCATCAGGAGGCATGGTGGCCAAGCAGCCTTCCCTGTAACCATCTCTGTCAATGACATGGCCGCACACTATACTACCAACTCACAATTAACTCCGCCAGAAGGATTGGAAGGAGAGATGGTGTTCCAAAAGGGAGACTTGGTGAAGCTGGATGTTGGTGTTCACATCAAAGGAGCCATAGCGGACAATGCCCTAACGGTAGAAGTCGGTTCAGCGGGGAATCACACCGACCAAATCAAAGCAGCCAAGGAGGCCAGAGATGCTGCCATCGAGATGATGCACCCGGGAACTCCTTGGCACGAGATAGGGGCTGCTGCAGAGCAGGTTTCCAAGGATGCTGGTTTTCAGCCGATTCGTAACTTATGTGGGCATGAGTTGGAGAGATGGAATCTACATGCAGGAACCTCGATTCCATCATACTCTTGTGGTGCTTACGACCGTGAAAAAAATCCTCAATTCAAAGGCTCAGTTGAGGCTGGAGGTATTTACGCAATTGAGCCATTCAACACCACCGGGTCCTCTGGTATGGTAGAGAATGTCACGCCCTCGGGATCCTCCAACATACTCAGAGTCACTGGCAATGTTAGAATTCGCAAGGCCTTATCGAAAGGTAAGCTTAAGCCGCTAGGTGCAACTATGGCCAGATATATTGAGGAGCGTTATAACACGCTCCCGTTCGCCGAGCGTTGGGCCTATCCACTGCTCGAGAAGCCTTTCCCAGAAGAGAGCGTGGAGTCCTTGAGGAAGAAGTGGGACCAACTGGTCAAGAAGCTGACTTCGATACGTTTCCTAGAGACCTATACTGCCCTCAGGGATGCCGATGGTGGAGATGTAGGGCAGTTCGAGCATACGGTGTTGGTTACAGATGGTGGTCCAGAATTGCTGACTGTCCATTGATAGGCTCTCAATACAACGATTTGACTAAAAATTCGTTGAGTTTTCATAACGATTATTTATCGCCGACTCATATGACATGCCGTACGGGGACGAAAGGTTCTCGCTGAGTGCATCCCATCCCCTCGCTATTATCTCTCGCCCTGTACACCTAAAGCGGGTTGCTGCGAGGCTGTTCGTAATCCTAGTTTTCTTTTTCGATATAGGAAAAGTTCCTTCCGTATAACCGGTATCTCAGGGTGTGGAAGCCATCGATGAGTGGACTGTGGCCGAGCTCAGGGCCGAACTTGAGGAATTGGAACTAGTCACCACTGGGAACAAGCAGGATCTTTACGATAGGTTGCTCGATTACGAGGAAGAATGGGGAGATGATGGAGACTCGGGCCTCTCGAATACAGTTGGCGGTATTTTCAACATCGTAATCAGAAACCGTGTCGCTTTGGGTGCCGTCATAGGGGTGCTGTTGTTGTTGTCCGCGATTGTCGTTGCCGGACCGGTTGTGATTGACATGATTATGCCTGCCGAAGAAGATCCCCCTGAGGTTAGTAACTGGGAGTTTTCCTTTGAAGAGAAGAACTGGACGGAGATTCAGACATTCTTCGTCAATGACGATTCTACAGAGACAGTGTCCTTGCTCATCCCGATGCCAAACAATGTCTCGGAGGTCTATATTGGAGCCTACTGGGGAGAGGAGGATGAGGAGCCCGGGGGCATAGTCGGTTGTGATTTGGTCACTGTTGAGGTATCCGAAACTTCTGTGTCCAAGCCTCATTTGTACACGCTCTCGAGTACTGATGCGTCCAGTCAGGACTGTGATGCGGACAAGACCGAACCATGGGACAAAATCTGGTACCACTACTTCCTCGACATACCCAACTCTACTGGCTTTGAGGGTACAGAGGAGGAGGCCCGGGAATCGTGGGATCTGTACAACGGATCGGGTACCGGGGAATGGAGAATAGATGTCAGCGTCGATACCTATGCAGTCTGGGGCACAGTTTGTGACTGCGAGGACGGTGAGGATGTCAGACTCACCATCTCTTACATCGAGTATGAGGTCAAGATGTCAATCATGTCAGAGGGCGATTCGCCGGGCTAGGTTTCGCTTTCTGTGGTAGCCGAACCGTATAGCGTCACTGCTATGATAGCAGCCAGTACAAGGAAGATGCCGATGACTTGGTTCTGCGAATGACCCTCCTGATGCAGTATGACATACCCCCAAACGAGCGTCAGTACCGGCTGCAGAAGGACGGCGAAGGAAGTGTGTGCTGCTGGTAGGCGCGGTAGAGCGTGGGCAATGGCCAGCCAACCGGCTACCTGACAAAGCATTGCAAGAACGATGAGCCATCCGTGGCCGGGCCAGGTTGGTTGTAATTCGAGTGGTTCTATGGCTATGCTGCTTAGAGGCAATAGGCCGAGGACTAGTAGCCCTAGGGCGGCACCAGCCGTAGCGTCCAATTGTACTGATGAGGATGGTGCTAATTCTCTGTTAGAATACCGGAACAAGATTAGGAATGAGGAGTAGAAGAATGCCGCCATCATTCCGAATACCACTCCCTTGACCGGGTCCCAATCGTCCGACAGGTCCGAGTCCGCTATTCCTGAGATCAGCGCCAATCCGACCACTACCACAGGGAGGGAGAATAGTATGGCGGGGTTCGGTTTTTCTCCAAACAGTTTCCAAGATACTAGAGTGACTATGATGACCTGTGAGTTGCCGATCAGTGTAGCAATCCCAATGCCTATGAAAATCATTGAACTGTGATATGCTAACATATCAGGCGCGAGAATCAATCCAGCACCGAAGGCTGTCCATCGCGTGCGTGAGGAGCGAGTGTCTGACTTGCGGACTAGGTATGCTAGCAATGCAAGAGCTGGAAGTGCGTACAGCATCCGGAAGAACGCTCCGGTAGATGGATTGGTGTCCGAATAGATGTAGAACACAGGAGAGAACGAGATAGCCACCGCGCCAGCCAGCGCTATCAGCATGGTTCGACGATTTGAGTCGGCCGACATAGCCGGCCACCTACTCTGATTCGCCTTCCACGAGCATCTGCTGGAGCTCGCCGCTCTCGTACATCTCCAGAGCTATGTCAGAGCCTCCGATGAGCTCACCGTGAACGAATATCTGGGGCATTGTGGGGAAGTCCGACCACGCGCAAACCGAGGGGATTGCTCGGTGGTCGGTGAGTATGTTGACGGTAACGAAGGGTTGCTCCAACTGTTGCAGCACCATTGCAGCACGGTTAGAGAATCCGCACTGGGGCTGTTCTGGAGTCCCTTTCATGAATAGAACAAGAGCGTGTTCGTCTACTATTGCTTGCAATTCTTCAGGTGTCCAGTTGAACTCTGCCATATGATCACTCCTTGTCCGGCCTGCGGATATGCACTCCAAAGAACTCTACCTCTTCACCGTGTGGGTCGAAGGCAGTCTGGCCTGCTCCTTCAGCCTGCTCGGGAGTCATACACTTGAGGTCCAGGGCGTGCACGATATTCTGCGCGATGTATGGCTTGAAGTGATTCAGAATCGGTCGCTGCCTCTGTAAAGGCCGGACTCCTTCATAACTCTCTGATATTACTCTGACATGGAAGTGATCGCCGCTGCCATGCAAATCAGATGCATCTACCTTAGCATCGGGAACGAGCTTGAGGACCTCTTCCACCATCCACTGCTCTGTTACCATCAAAGAGCGCTTGGCGTAGGGTGCTTTGAATGCTTGTCGCGGACTCTAACCCAAGGCTTCCTGAATGGTGATAAGATTCTCGGCGATGGTGCCTCGGTCGTTAATCAGCCCCGAGCCGATAACTGCGATGTCGATTCCCCACTCAGAGACCATTGCCGCATTGTGATCCTTGATGCCGCCGTCAATCATCAGCTTGACTGCACGGCCACCGTTGGATTCCTGTTCATCGATGGCAGTCCTGAAAGCTCGCACCTTGCCCTCAACCTCGGGCATGAATGATTGGCCTCCTTTACCAGGCACTACCGACATCACGAGTACTAAATCAAGTTCAGGAAGGAGTGACATCACATCCTCGGATGGCGTTTCAGGATTGAGTACGCAGCCGATTCCTATGCCGGCTTGGCGCATCTCGGAGATAAGCGCAGGGAAATCTTCCACCGCCTCAATATGAGCGATTACCATATCGACTCCTGCTTCGGCGTACTGCTTCCAAGTCGCCTCTGCATTGGTAATCATCAGATGGCAGTCGATTGTCACTTCAGGTCCCAATCTGTCTCTGACCGACCTGATTAGTGCCGGCCCGAAGGTGATGGTTTTGTTGACAACCCAGTTACCGTCCATCACATCCATATGAATCCAATTAATCCCGGCAGCGACCGCTTCCTCGAGCGTCTCACCTAGTCTTGTGAAGTCCGCCGTGAGGATGCTCGGGGTAATCTCCATGTGTGGGGCGATGAGTACGGGGTTCACAATCCCTGCGGAAGTTGACCTATTGAGAGAGACACAGATTGATAGGATGGTAATCACCCGGCCGGAGTAGGTGAGCCTTTGGGAAAGATAGTGAATGCGACCGATGCGGACTTCGATGTGATTACTGGTAGTGACGAGTGGGTACTGGTGGATTTCTGGGCCCCGTGGTGCGGACCGTGCAGAGCGATTGCACCCGTTCTTGAGCAGATTGCCGGTGAGCGTGACATTACTATAGCGAAGGTGAATACTGATACCAACCCAATCACACCAGGAAGGCACGGAGTTCGAGGAATACCAAATCTAGTTCTTTTCAGGGGTGGACAGGCCGTTGACAGGATGACTGGAGCCTTGCCCAAGCCAAGCATGGATGACTGGTTGAACCGTCATATGGACTAGTTGGTAGCTTCTCGCAGTCTTCTAGCGCGCTCCTCTAGTGGAGCTCCAACTTCCCTTAGGAGTCTTGCTCTGAGTGCCTCATGCAGCCACATTCCCTCACTCAATTCCAGCATCAGGCCTCGCTCAATCAGATCTGAGGGAGGAAGTCCGTCGAAGTTAGCGGCACTGGCGAGCGAGTCCCAAGGGACGGGTTTGTCTGCAACGGCGAGAAGAGCTAGAATTTCTCGACGTTCGCTCGGAAGTACATCGAGAATCTCTTCGTCGAGGAAGCGGAGCCAGTCGTCGTGCAGGGTCTGCCCATACATCTCTAGCAATTCCACCGCAAGCGGATGCCCCCCTGTGACCCGATGAATTTCCTCGGCGGGTGCCTTGCTCGGCAGGTCCAGAGAATCCAGCCACTGAGATACCTCTTCGAGAGTCAGGCCGGAGAGTGCAAGCTCCTGAATCCGACCTCTAGTGTGTACATCTCGCCTGTCATAGAACGCCATGCTGGTTCTAGATACTAACAGGAGTCTCAACCGGGTCGCTTCGGCGATCTGTAGGAGTGCTCCAAGTAGATGGTTTCCCTCTGCCCCCAAGTTGTGGACATCATCAAGGATGAGCAGAAACTCCTGAGAATCTTCTCCGAGATGGCCGTCCTCGTCTTGGAGATGCGCCACCAATCGACGTCTATAGAGGTCCAAGTCGAGTCTGGCTCCAGGCTTCATTGGTAAAGCGCCTATGACCCCATAGGGGTCATCCGATGAGTCTTCAGTACTGATTCCCAGACGGTGTAGCAGACTGGTTGCTATCCCCAAAGGAGAGTCCCAAGGCTGGCATGGGTAGTACATCGCCATCAGATTGGGTTTCTTCTCCAACATACCATCCATCCAGAATGAGACTAGGGTAGTCTTGCCGCATCCAGCTATACCTGAGAGTGCAAAGGAAGGAGTATTGGACGAGTACCAGCCGTCGAGAAGTTTTCGCTGTTCAGAACGGCCATGTACTGTCCTAGTCTGGGGTGGCTTGGTGTGGTAGGTCGAGTGTGCTCCGGCAAGCAGTGACAGAGAACCAGGAGGAGGGAGGTCTGCTGAGTCAGTTCTGACGATTGCTCCGAATCGGATGTCTCCGAAGTTCAACACTCCCTCGTGCTGTGCGTGCATTAACACCTGTAGAAGAGTGAGGTTAGTCCTGAGGTTTCTTGCAGCCTGATCGGCCCTGACTTCGAGTAATTTGCCATCATTTCCCCTTACTAGAACCATCTTTGATCTCATCTCGCTGATTCTCTCTCTGGCCTCAGTGCGTCCTTCCTCGGTGAGTTGCCATGTCTTCTGTCTACGGTCCTCTCCTCGTATCGTTCTGGTGTGCTCTGAGGCCCATCCCTTAGTCATCAGTTCACGCATTGATCTCGATACATTGGGCGGATGTAACGCACAGGTTTCGGCTATCCCTGGTCGTGTTACCTCGTAGTTGACTAGGTAGTGATCGGCCTGATGGTCCTGCTCCCACAGGTGCATGAGTATGCGGTCAGCGACCGGGACGCTTGGTCTCGAATCTCTAGTCGCCATGGGGTTTTGCGAGGGAAGACCCATGCATCAAGCGTTCGCAATCCTGCGCCCTCTGTTTCGTCCTTGGTCAGATTCAATAGACAACGCCTTCAGGAGATATCGTGGATGAAGAGAAGCGTTCTCGTCTATTGAGTCTACAGCGCATGGAGGCTACCGAGGCCGAGGTGTACCGTCGTCTAGCTAAAATGCAGAAAGATCCGGTCAATCGTTCCATACTCAAAGGCATCAGCCTTGAGGAGGAGCGTCATGAGGCTGTGATAGAGAGCATGACCGGAGAGAAAGTAACAGCAGACATGGGAAAGGTACGTCGTCAGATTATGTTAGCTAGATTGTTTGGTTTCACATTCTCTGTCAAGATGATGGAGGCGACAGAGCAGGATGCCGCTGCAGAATACCGCGAACTCGGCCTAGACGATATTGCCGATGAGGAGGAAGCACATGAGGAGAATATGATCGGGATGCTTGACGAGGAGCGATTACGCTACTCAGGTAGTGTCGTGCTGGGCATGTCCGATGCCCTAGTCGAATTGACTGGAGCCTTGGCTGGACTGACTTTTGCTCTGCAGAGCCTGAATCTAGTTGCTCTTGCTGGACTTGTGACTGGTATCGCCGCTGCCTTCAGTATGGGGGCTTCAGAATACCTGTCCTCAAGGGCCGAGAAGAAGAGTGAGTCCGCAGTCAAGGCTGCTTTCTTCACTTGGATATCTTACCTGATTACTGTGCTACTGCTCGTCTCTCCGTATCTGATGTTCAGCTCCGATACTCCTGACTTCCATGGTTTGGAGCCGCATGTACAGGCTCTACTTTGCACCTTCGCGATAGGGCTGTTAATCGTCGCTGTGTTCAACTTCTATGTATCAATAGTCGAGGAGGTCTCATTCAGGAGCAGATTCTTGGAGATGGCAGGGATACTAGGCATAGTCAGTCTGATTTCATACGGTATCGGTATTGCACTCAGAGGTATTCTCGGAGTCGAAGTCTGAGTCTGAGACCGTCTCCGCAATCTATGTGTCTGAGACCCCTCTCGCGGAGTCATGGAAGCATACGAAGAATTGCTTGAGAGACTGAAAGACATCGACCTAATCGGACAGATTGGTGGCCTGATGGGTTGGGACCAAGAGGTCCTGATGCCACCTAAGGCCGCTGCATTGAGGGCTGAACAGATGGCTTGGATTTCCAAGACTGGTCATCAGAAGTTGACCAATCAAAGGGTTGGAGAGTTAATCACGGAACTAGAATCTAGAGAAGATCTAGATGATGTTCAATCAGCTAATGTCAGACTGGCAAGAGAGTCGTACGACAAGGCGACTAAACTCCCCACTGAATTTGTGGAAGAGATGGCCAAGCACCGCTCTAAAGCTCAAATCTCCTGGACTGAGGCTCGGGCCAAGGATGATTTCTCAATCTTCAGAGACGATTTGGAGAAGGCCATCGATATAGCAAGGAAGAAGGCCGATTACCTGGGCTACGATGAGTTACGTTACGACGCGCTGCTGGACCTCTACGAGACCGGCCTGAGTGTAGCCAAAGTCGACCCGTTGTTCGCTGGACTACGTGAGAATGTGGCTCCGCTGATTAAGCAGGTGAATGAGAGCGGCGCGCGACCTGACATGTCGTGGGTCGAAGGAAACACTTGGGAGCAATCAGGGCAGGAATCGCTCAGCCAGGCGGTGTCAGAGGCTATAGGTTTCGATTTCTCTGCGGGTAGGAGGGATGCCTCGACCCATCCATTCTGTGGAGGGGCAAACCCCGATGATGTGCGCTGGACTACTCGATACAATGAGTCGGATCCGTTCGGCTCGCTCTACGGCTCGATGCATGAGACTGGGCATGGCACCTATGAGCAAGGCAGGAGGCGCGACTTGGACTTCCAACCCGCAGGCGAGGCCAATGGCCTGGGTGTCCACGAGAGTCAGAGTAGGCTTTGGGAGAACCAGGTCGGGCGCTCACGCGAGTTCTGTGAGTGGGCGCTACCACTCTGGCAAGAGTGTTTTCCGGAGAATATGGCGGGTGTCAGCGCCGAGCAGTTGTGGCAGGCCGTCAATCTCGTCGAGCCTAGTCTGATTCGAGTGGAGGCCGACGAAGCGACCTACAATGTTCACATCATGATCCGTTACGAGCTTGAGAAGAAGCTCATCGCAGGTGATATCGAGGTAGATGATTTACCTGATGCCTGGGATGACATGTACGAGGAGTTCCTCGGCATCAGGGCGCCTAATCGAACCCTCGGGGTACTACAAGACATCCATTGGTCAATGGGCGCCTTCGGCTACTTCCCGACTTACACTCTCGGTAACCTGTACGCCGCCCAATTACTGGCAGCCGCACGCGAGGACCTGTCTGACCACGATGAGCAGATGCGGTGCGGAGAGTTCGCCCCTCTGCTGGCCTGGATGCGTGAGAATGTCCACCAGAGAGGCAGTATCCTAGAACCAGCGGAACTGATAGAGGAGGCTACTGGCTCTGCCCCATCTCCAGATGCTTTCGTTGACTACTTACGCGACAAAATACAGAGGCTGTACGGTATCAGTGCATGAACGGTAACACGAAAGTCCGATATCAGAGAGTCCCTGTGTAGGGGCGTGACTGGACTCACATTGGCTTCTGTATCCTCGTTGAGGAGGGACCTCGGAGATTCGTGCACAGTTCTCAGAATTAATGGTGATCGAGTCTTCGCCGGATCGCAGGAAGGTACTCTGATCTGCTGGATGACGGATTCTGGCGAGAGAGTCTGGAAGGTCTCGATGTCGGGGCCCCTCAGCGATATTGACTTCTCCGACGGCAGGGTGTATGTTGCCGAGTCTTCAATGATTTACTGTCTCAACTACGATAGTGGAGAAATCGTCTGGAGTAGTGAATTGGAGGGATCTAGTGATTATATCGTAGCAACCGATACTAGTATCTGGGCTACCTCATCAGTCTACGAAATTGAGGTTGGTGACTACACAGAATCGACGATATGGAAATTCGATATTTATGGTGAGCTGGAGCATCGGTGGACCATCGCAGAGCGCTGCTGGTTCTTCTCCCCAGATTCAAGGGGGTTAGTGCTTGGACTTGGCAGACCGAGATGTGGCATGCTCAGAGTGGATGATGGGCAGCTTGACCATCTCAAGATTTCCAATTCGGGCCCCGTCACCTGCGGCTCCTCTGACGGCAACCGTATTCTGCTCGGTCACTCAGATGGTAGGGTCAGCGCAATCAATGGTCTCGAATGTACTTCAACTCTGGAGGGTGGCTCACCTGTCAGTATAGCCCTAGGAGACGAAGGAGTGACATTTGCCGGATTCGAAGGCGGTGGAGTCATGTCTAGTATAGGCTGGAGCTATACTACCACGGGAGCAATTGACACACTGTCTTTGGGCCCTTCGCCGTCATCAACGCAAGCTGTCTGGGCCTGCTCAGATGGTGATGTGCTTGTCTTGGGTCGAGATAGTGGTGACCCCTTGCTAGAGCTGAGGCACGATTGTAGGATCTTCAAATCCAACTCTAATGGAGACCTTATTGTCCTAGGAGACTCAGAGGGAATCATACACTTCGTCGAGCGAGATGTTCTCTCTCGCCGCTTAGAGGAAGATTCGGCGAATATCGAAGTAGATGCCAAGAAGAGAGAAATGATGGATAGATTAAGGGGACTGCGGGTACGTTGAAATGCAGTGGAAATTAACAATTCTAGACCCTTGTTTCCGCTGTACTGCCCTGAAATTAAGAAAGGTTTAATTACCTCCGCTTTCCCTGTGAACTTTGCCGCTTCTCTGGAGTGGTGTGGGGGCGCCTCGGCGCGACCCGCGGGCCACAGAAACCGAGCCGCGAAAGAGCGGCGGTAAAACCCGGGATTCGGAAGAAGAACGGGGAAGAGTCGGAACGCCATGTGGGCGGGAAGACGACGGGAGAACCGAAGAGGACGAAAGTGGAGAGAACTGGAGAGAACTGGACGCAAGGAAAGGGAAGGAAAGGGAAGGAAACTGGAGGAAACGGAGGAGGAAGCTGAGGAAAACGTAACCGAACCGGCAACGGGGAAAACACAAACCGAGGCAGAGTACTATCCCGAAGAGATACTCGTGGAAGGAGAAAAGAGATTGGATCTGGAAGCGGCGTGGGGAACAAAGTGGAGAGAACTGGACGCAAGGAAAGGGAAGGAAACGGAGGGAAACACGAGCAAACGAGGGCGGAGAGATCCGTGGAGGAAGTTGTATCGGACCGTGGAGAGGAATGGTGAGAATAGCCAGGAGAGGAAACGGAGAACACGAAGAGGGGGGTGATTCCCTTGGAGAGAGAAGATGAGTGAGGTGAGAAATCACCGAGCGCGACGGAGGAACCCTAGAGGTTCCCGAGGAGTCTACCCGGGGGAACCTGGGCCTTAGGGCCCGGGGGATACCCGGACCCTGCGGAGTATGCAGGGGTGGAAGCTCCCCCATGTGCGGAAACCCCTGCTGCTCCCACCTGTAATCAGCCCACTTGTTAGAATTGCAATCCTTGCGCAGCGTTTCGCTGTGAGAGCGGTCACTCTCTCGGTCCGATCATCTCCTCGGCCCTGACCCATTGAGTGAATTCCTCATCGGTCAACAGTCCCAGTTCGAGAGCGCTTTCTCTCAGGGTCGTGCCATTCTGATGTGCGTTCTTTGCTATCTTAGCTGCGTTGTCATACCCGATATGTGGGTTCAGAGCTGTGACCAGCATGAGGGAGTTCTCTAGGTGCCTAGCGATATTATCCTCATTAGCCTCTAGTCCAGTCACGCATTTGTCCGAGAATGACCGACATGAGTCTGAGAGAAGTCTGACACTGTGCAGATAATTGTGAATCATCATCGGTTTGAACACATTGAGTTCAAAGTTGCCCTGACTACCTCCTATAGAGAGAGCTGAGTGATTTCCCATAACCTGACAGCAGACCATCGTAATGGCCTCTGATTGGGTCGGATTCACCTTGCCGGGCATGATGCTGGAACCCGGCTCGTTGGCTGGTAATGACAACTCTCCAAATCCGCAACGTGGCCCGGAGCCGAGCCATCTGATGTCATTGGCAATCTTCATCAGAGACGCAACCAAAGTATTGAGACTGCCTGAAGCTGCCACAATAGCATCGTGAGCAGCCAATTGAGCGAACTTATTCTCTGCGCTGACAAACGACATCTCCGTCTTCTTGGCTATCCTTGCAGCCACAATATCAGCGAAATCTGGATGTGTGTTGAGGCCCGTGCCCACAGCAGTACCGCCTAGGGCCAATTCGAGTAAGTCATCGAGAGAATTCTCGATTCGCGAGATGTCGGAGTCGAGCATTGATACATAGCCACCAAACTCTTGGCCAAGCGTTAGTGGAACGGCATCCATCAGATGGGTCCTACCTATCTTCACTATGCCAGCAAACTCCTTCGATTTAACTTCCAACTCGTCTCGCAGGTGCCTTACAGAGGGCAGAAGTCGGTGATATGTCTCCTCAACTGCAGCGATGTGCATGGCAGTAGGGAAGGTGTCGTTGCTAGACTGAGCGCGATTGACATGGTCGTTGGGATGTACTGGCGTCTTGCTACCAATGGTTCCTCCTGAGATCTCTATCGCTCTGTTTGCGATGACTTCGTTCGCGTTCATATTGGTCTGAGTTCCTGAGCCGGTCTGCCAAATCCTGAGTGGGAAGTGCTCGTCGAGTGAGCCAGAAATCACCTCATCACAAGCACTGGATATCAGAGCCCCGATGTCGGAGTTCAGAGCACCTAGGCTGACATTAGTTTCAGCGGCTGCCTGCTTGAGAATCCCAAAGGCTCGGATTATTGAGCGTGGCATGGTGTCATCACCGATGTCAAAGTTGGCCAACGATCTTGCCGTCTGAGCACCGTAGTAGCGGTCAGCGGGAACTTCGACCTCACCCATGGTATCCTTCTCAATCCTGATTTCATCAGATCTGAACTTAGCACTGCGTGATGAAACTGGTGGATCCGAGGGTCGCTCCTCCGACTCCGCTTCAATCGATTCGCGAATCATTCTGGTGATAGTTGCAGACCTTCCATCTTCTCTGCCCTTCCCGACTCTCCGGTCTAGCTTCCGCGCTGTTTCCTCCGGTATGCTGATGCTGATTATCCTGCGATCACCCGCACGATGCTTGGCCATGTACTCGGCATTACTTAGTTATTAATAAAGTATATCATAGCCGGTCAGTAAGTCATTTTATTAAATTCTCTCAACCTTGATTATCTTCTGGGGGTCGTACGGCCTGTCGCCCGGTTGGGTATCGCAGTTCTCGATCTTGTAGACATTCTCCATTCCTTCGATGACCTCTCCGAAAACTGCGTGGTTACCATCGAGCCAGGGCGTTGGAATCGTGGTTAGGAAGAACTGTGAGCCACCGGTGTTTGGGCCTGCGTTTGCCATCGAGAAAAGACCGGGTCGGTCGTGCCTCTTGGCTAGGGCTGAGGGTTCACAGGGTATCTTCCAACCTGGACCTCCAGTTCCAGCTCTGCCGTTTCCTGGATCGCGAGAATGCGGGCAACCTCCTTGAATCATGAAGTCCTTGATTACTCGGTGAAAGTGTAGACCGTTGTAGAACCCGTCTTCTACCAGTTTGAGGAAGTTCCCCGTGGTCTCTGGGCAGTCTTCGGTGTACAGTCCAATATCGATATCTCCAGCGCTCGTCGTCATCCTAACAATGGTTGGCATATGGATTCGCTACGGCAAGCAGTCCAATAGTGTAACGATTGAGCTTGCTCCTAAATTAAGCGACTGTGGAGCCGGGTAGGACACCTTTTGGTAACTCAAGCAGGCGAACTGTGCCGTCTGGATCTAAGGACCCGAGAACGAGGAACTGGGAGACGAATCCGGTAGGCAGGGTCTTGTCACCGAGGTTGACTGCCCCTACCACTGTGCGCCCTATCAGTTGCGCGCGCGAGTAGTTGGTGATTTGGGCTGAACTCCATAGCTTTCCGATTACTGGTCCGAAGTCGACATGGATCTTATACGAGGGTTTTCGCATCTCAGGATAGTCCTCAACTTCGAGAACCATTCCGGTCCTGAGATCCAATTCAAAGTATGCAGCCGCTCCGACATACTCCTTTTTGTCGAGTTTTTCTGGATGATAAGGTTCGCTCGAGTCAATGATGTGCTCGCTCATTTAATCACCCGTGACGTCAGACCTGACAATAAGTGGCCTCAGGTCGAGTCCGGCATCAGCGAAGGCCTGCGCACCTCCTTCTTCGCGGTCTAGGATGGTGATGCAGGCGGCGACTTCACAGCCCATCTCACTGAGTCGTGTTGCTGCTTTGAGGGCAGAACCTCCGGTAGTGGTCACATCCTCGAGGAGCACTACCCTGTCGCCTTCAGACAGGCTTGAACCCTCGATTCCTGGAGG
>Ga0114933_10000680_pt1 | contig 40322 bp, 34 predicted proteins | sample 4SBtaG_FD_89691 | JGI IMG/M metagenome (GOLD analysis project Ga0114933, IMG submission 89691) | Deep subsurface microbial communities from Kolumbo volcano to uncover new lineages of life (NeLLi) - 4SBTROV12_W25 metaG | ecosystem: Environmental > Aquatic > Marine > Volcanic | place: Kolumbo... | reverse complement strand
TCTACTGGTGCGGTAACTGCGTGGGAGAGCTTTGGATCCTGATCCCGGCTCCGTTGATGGGCTACTTCGTCATCGACCATTTCCGTAAACTGTTCTCAGACGACCCGGGCCTCATTCGTGAAGTCTTTAAATCGCAACCAGTAACGATGATCGCGGCGGCAACGGCGTTGGGAGCCGTGGTTGTTTGGGGGCTGTCAGAAGTGGGGCAGGGATTGGTCAGGATTCTGTTTTAGAGTCAGCCCTTGCCGTCTGATTCTGACCGGGCTCACTTTGGCGGTCGGCGTTCTCCTGCATCTGTACTCATGGCATGGATCCCTTACATCGAGAGTGAGCAAGCCTCTGGCACACTCAGCGAGCTGTATGATGAATATTCAGACAGTGCTGGTTCCTTAGACCACATACTCCGTATTCATTCGCTGAACCCTCGCTCCATGAAGGATCATGCAGAGTTATACAGCCACCTCATGCGTGGTCCCTCCCCGTTGACCCGGATCCAGAGAGAGATGATTGCGGTAGCGGTCTCGGCCGAAAATGAATGCTTCTACTGAATAGTTCACCACGGAGCGGGACTCCGTAGGTTGACCGGCAGCGATGAACCGGGGTATTCACTCGCGAGAGGGAGGAACTGTCCCGACCTGTCGGAGGCCGATTCGGGTATGCTCCACTATGCGCGGCTCCTGACTCGAAGTCCGGCCTCAATCGAGTGTGGTGACATACATCGACTTCGTGAATTGGGGTTTGAGGATCGGGCAATTCTAGATATCTGCCAGGTAGTGTCTTACTACAACTATGTGAATCGGCTCGCAGATGGCCTGGGAGTGGAGTTGGAGGACTCGTGGGGGAACGAGGATATGGTGATGACGCGTGCAGAATTCGAGGCGGCTAGAGGGTGAGTCAAGTGGTAGTCGTAGACGGGAACTCGCTAACGCTCGAGCAAGTAGAGTCCGTAGCAATTGATCTTGCGCTCGACATTGAGTTGTGCGGGAGAGCCGAGAAACGCGTGATTAGATCCCGGGACCTTATTGAATCCAAAGTTCGGTCGGGAGAACGTGTTTACGGAGTCACCACTGGCTTTGGCCGATTGGCGGATGTGGAAATCGCTTCAGAGGAAATGACTGACCTGCAACACAACCTCGTCAGATCACATGCCTCGGGAATGGGAAACCCATTTCCTCGTGAGGTTGTGAGAGCCATCATGCTATTGCGGGCCAATGCATTAGCCCGTGGTGTCTCGGGATGCCGAGTGGGTTTGATACGTGCTCTTATCGGCCTTTTGAATGCTGGGATTCATCCCCGTGTTCCCGAATTCGGGTCGGTTGGGGCGAGCGGGGATTTGGCACCGCTTGCCCACGTGGCGTTGGGGATGATCGGTGAGGGTGACGCCGAGTGTGAAGGAGCGATTGGCCCCGCAGAGCGCTTTCTTGGGGGAGCCGGCCTTGAGGCGATGACGCTGGCAACCAAAGAAGGACTCGCGTTAATAAATGGAACTCAAGCCACGACAGGGCTCGGGATCCTTGCGCTTTTGCGCGCAGAGCGTGCTCTAGCAGCAGCAGAGTTAGCGTCGGCGATGTCTTTGGAGGCTCTCTTGGGCACCCCTTCCGCCTACCATGAGGAGATCCACCTAGCCCGGCCTCACCAAGGACAGATTCATTCGGCGCAGTTACAGCGGAAATTACTAGCGAAATCCGAGATAAGGGAATCCCACCGGCATGATGATCCTCGCGTTCAGGACGCATACTCTCTGCGCTGTGTGCCACAGGTCCATGGCGCGGCTCGACACGCTTTAGGATACGTTCGCGGCATTTTAGAAACTGAAGCAAATAGTGCTACCGACAATCCTCTCGTTTTTCCAGCTGAAGAATTGATCCTCAGCGGTGGAAATTTCCACGCCCAGATTGTGTCCCAGGCACTCGACCTTCTAGCCATCGCGCTTGCCGATCTTGCGGCCTTCTCAGAGCGCCGCGTCGAACGGTTACTCAATCCTGATTTGTCCGCCGGCCTTCCAGCATTCTTGGCTCGGCGGCCGGGTGTGGAGAGTGGTTTCATGATCGCTCAGGTGACTGCGGTCGACCTTTTGGCCGAACTGCGATTGCTCGCGGGTCCGGCTTCGATCGACTCAGTGACCACCAGTGCAAATCAAGAGGATCACGTTTCTATGGGATTGGCTGCCGCCAGGAAAGCTTATAGATCGGTGCGATGTTTAGAACGTGTCCTCGCAATTGAATTGATGTGCGGGGCGGAAGGGATTGAGCATCGTCGGCCGCTCAAGGCAGGAGTGGGTGTCGAAGAGACATGGAGGGTCGTGCGTTCCTATGTTTCGCGCCTTGAGGGTGACCGGATGCTTGGACCGGATCTAGAGGCATTAACGGACGCGGTAGCATCGGGCGCACTGTCTGAGGTGGCGGCTCGTTATGACGTCCGGGAGGAACTGAGCTCAGGGCAAGACTTATGACGACGAAGACGATCGGCGATCTTCCGGGTGCCCGAGAGGTACGGGCGCCGCGGGGCACCGAGATTTCATGCAAGGGATGGACTCAAGAAGCGGCACTTCGGATGCTCATGAACAACTTGGATCCTGAGGTCGCAGAACATCCAGGTCGTCTTGTGGTGTACGGCGGCACGGGGCGTGCGGCCCGAAATTGGCCATCGTTCGACGCAATAGTGGACTGTCTTCGTCATCTCGGTGATGAAGAGACTCTCCTCGTTCAGTCCGGAAAGCCTGTCGGGGTGTTCCCGACCCACGAGCGGGCCCCTCGGGTTCTCATTGCGAACTCCAACCTAGTGGGGCGATGGGCGACATGGGAACATTTTCGTGAACTAGAGAAGCGAGGCCTGATGATGTATGGCCAGATGACTGCTGGCTCATGGATCTACATAGGCACTCAAGGGATCTTGCAAGGTACTTACGAAACGTTTGGGGCGATGGCGGCGAAGCATTTTGACGGCACACTCAAAGGAAAGTGGGTATTGACTGGTGGTATGGGAGGTATGGGTGGAGCGCAGCCACTCGCTGCGACAATGAATGAGGGGTCGATGCTGTGTGTCGAAATTGACGAAACACGCATCCAACGTCGCTTGGATACCGGTTACTGCGATCGAATGACACATGATCTAGACGAGGCGCTGAGGATGATTGAGGATGCCTCTGAGAGTGAGAGTGCCGTCTCGATCGGGCTTGTCGGTAACTGTGCTGAAATCCTCCCCGAGCTTGTGGAACGCAATATAGTCCCAGATATCGTAACCGATCAGACATCCGCTCATGATCCTTTGCATGGATACGTTCCTGCAGGATTGAGTCTCGTCGAGGCCCAAAATCTGAGGACGGATGATCCGGATGAATATGTTCGTCGGTCAATGGATTCGATGCGCACGCATTGCGAAGCGATCGTTGCGCTGCAAGCCGCTGGAGCAATCGCGGTAGACTACGGTAACAACCTAAGGGGATATGCTGAGGACGCTGGATTCGCCGGTGCATTTTCATATCCTGGATTCGTTCCGGCCTACATACGCGACTTGTTTTGTGAGGGCAAGGGTCCGTTCCGTTGGGTGGCTCTATCTGGAGATCCTGCTGACATCCATAGGACAGACGAACTGGCTCTAGAAATGTTTCCGGAGGATGAGCACCTTTGCCGTTGGATCAGAATGGCGAATGAAAAGGTCGCCTTTCAAGGTTTGCCATCCCGTATTTGCTGGTTGGGTCAGGGGGCACGAGCACGATTTGGTCTCGCAATAAATGATCTCGTAGCGTCAGGTGAAATCAGTGCGCCCATAGTAATAGGCCGAGATCACCTAGATACGGGTTCAGTCGCTTCTCCAAACAGGGAGACGGAGGCGATGCGGGATGGGACTGATGCGGTTGCTGACTGGCCGATCTTGAACGCACTCCTTAATACGGCTTCCGGGGCTAGCTGGGTCTCGTTCCATCACGGGGGCGGAGTGGGGATAGGTAACTCTTTACATGCGGGGCAGGTGATAGTCGCGGATGGGACAGAAGGGATGGCGAAACGGATCGAACGGGTTTTGAATAACGATCCAGGTATAGGGGTAGCTCGTCATGTGGACGCAGGGTATGAGGTCGCCCGTGAGACGGCTAAGCGGGAGAAGTTGCAAATTCCGATGCCATAAGGCCGAGCAGGACTCGGGTGAGTCTCACTCCAGTTCGCGCTATATGTTCTTGGCCAGAACCTGGGCTACCGCGGCGTAACTGGCGTAAATATTGTCGGCCGCAACATGACGGCCATGCCGCACCACATGGTTGCCGCCGGTGAAGACATCGCTCACTGGAGTTTCGTCGCCTGAGAAGATCCAAGCATCTAACGCATCATCCTCAGAGAGGCCTAGAAGAGCAGGATGATTGGGATCGAGGATCACAATGTCAGCTCGTGCTCCTTTAACGAGACTACCGATTCGGCGCCCTGAGGCCTTCGCTCCTCCACTCCAAGCCGCATCGAGCAGAGCCCTGCCGGTAGATTTGTTCTGCGTACCCGCGGCTACGTTTCGAGTAAGTGTCTTGAGCCTTTGGCCGTATTCCAAAAGCCTTAACTCACTGGCAGGTCCGCGCCCGACGTGGGAGTCGGTCCCGATTGCCCAGTTGCCTTTTCTGTTTTGATATTCAAGGAAAGGGAAGATCCCATCTCCAAGATTTGCTTCGGTGGTGGGGCAGAGGCCCACAGTAGCCCCTGATGCGGCAATCCTAGCGATCTCGTCTTCATCAATATGCGTAGCGTGAATTAGGCACCATTGTTTATCAACCGGTGCGTGGTCCAAAAGCCAGGCAGCAGGTCGCGTTCCACACCAGGAAAGAGATCGGTTCACCTCTCTTAGTTGCTCCGCGACATGTATGTGGATGGGAATATTCGGATCCATCTTTCGTGCTGCGTCTATGGCGTTGGTTAAGCTGTTTCCAGGGACTGCCCGTAATGAATGAAGCGCTAGACCGATACGAACTGTGCTGCCGGATGCTTCTGCGCCAAGGATAGCGATATCACTGATTAGGGATTCGACATTGTTGAGAAAGCGTCGTTGCTCAGCCTCGGGCTTTACTCCTCCGAAATCGGATGCCTGATACAGTGCCGGCAAAATGGTCAGACCGATCCCTGTGGCATCACCTGCTTTTAGGATGCGGCGTGCCATCTCTACCGGATCTTCGTAGGGTGTACCGTCCTCGGCGTTTCGGAGATAGTGGAATTCGGCCACTGATGTGAAACCTCTTCTCAGGAGTTCGACGAAGAGTTGTGCCGCGATTGCCTCGATATCATGCGGTGTGAGTGAGCGCACGAAGGCATACATGCGAGTCCTCCACGACCAAAAAGAGTCGCCTGCGGGGGACCCCATTTCTGCAGAGCCAGCCATAGCCCGCTGGAAGGCATGTGAATGCACGTTGGGTACGCCCGGAACTGCTATCCCCGGTGTGCGTTGGGCACCGCGAGGTGTGCTTTGCGGTTGTACCGACGTGATCCAACCACCCGCATCAACCCCGATGCGAACATCGCGGGCCCATCCGGTTGGAAGCAGAACAGAATCAAAGAACAGGTCGATCATGGCTGAGGAGTGTAGATTGACAGGGAATCGAACGTCAAACTAGGAGGTCCCCTGAGCGCAGTGGACATGGCGGTGGTAAACGGACATGGGGCGACCATGGCGGGTGCGGGGGCGGACCCGTACGGAACTATTCGTGACGTCACGATCCTGATCCGAGAAGGCGTCATCGATTGGATCGGACCCGCTAATTTGATTCCGGTTGATGCCGTCTCCTCCGCGAGAGAAGTGGTCGACCTAGGCGGTGGCTGGGTTACGCCTGGGCTAGTGGACTGCCATACACATATCGTCTTTGGTGGCAATCGGGCTAGGGAATGGGAAAGAAGACTCGAGGGTGTTTCGTACCAACAGATAGCAAGGGAGGGTGGAGGGATCCTCTCATCTGTACTTGCTACGAGGAATGCAACGACTGATCAGCTCGAGACAGAAGCTCGGGTTCGTTTGAATCGAATGATCGATCACGGCGTCACGACTGTTGAGATCAAGTCAGGCTACGGTCTGGACCTTCAGAACGAGATGCGGATGCTCGAGGTAGCAAGGGGTCTTTCTGACTTGGGGGTCACGGTTTCGACTACCTTGCTGGCCGCACATGCCCTGCCGCCGAAATACGCCAAGAACCGAGGAGGTTACGTCGACCTGGTTTGTGAGGATATGATTCCGTTCGCAGCCGGAGCTGGTTTGGCTGATTCAGTCGACGCTTTTTGTGAGGGGATCGCTTTCACTGTCAACGAGTGCGAGAGGGTTTTGTTGGCGGGGATTGAACACGGACTCTCAGCCCGGTTGCATGCCGACCAGCTTTCGGACCTTGGAGGAGCTGCTCTGGCAGCGAGGCTTGGGGCCCGGTCAGCCGACCATCTTGAGTATACCAGTGAGGCTGGGGCTGAAGCCATGGGCGAGGCCGGATGCGCAGCCGTTCTTCTTCCGGGAGCGTTCTATTTTCTTGGTGATGGGCAAAAGCCGCCCATCGATGCCCTTAGGAAGCATGATGTACCTCTGGTGGTAGCAACGGATGCGAACCCGGGCTCTTCACCCACAGTGCAGCCACTTGTGGCCCTAAATCAGGCTTGTGTGCTCTTTGGTCTCACGCCGGCGGAAGCGATAGCAGGCATGACTAGATTGGCTGCGGGTGTACTCGGTCTAGAAGACAGGGGAGTCCTTGAAGTCGGACGGCGCGCAGATTTGGCTTGTTGGAATATTGGCGAACCGGCCGAGCTCGCGTACTGGGTAGGCGGGCTCCCTGCACAGGCGGTGATCTCCGGGGGGCGGCGAATCCGTTAGGATGCGGTTGTTCACTTCAGACAGCCAAGACCGCCAGAGTGATGTTCTCTACATTTCGTGAGGAGTGATCGGTTTATTTTCTCCTAGATCTTATCGGTCGGCTTCCGGCGGGCCGGGTTCGCCCTAGATGGTTAGAGCTTCTCAGGTCAGTCGGAGTCCTAGCCACTCCCGATCGCGCTGGCTCTGGGGATGATGAGGGATTCCAAGCGCGCTCTGGTTGGACCCGGGGAGATGACATAAGAGTTCTCGAAGAGCGGACATTGGGTGTCACGGAACCTCTGTCAGCCTGCGGATAGACACGCGGAAGAGCGGAGCGGTTCCGCCTACCAGCGCTAGGTATTTGAATATGAGCCCTAATTCCTTGGAGGAGCCTCAGTGATGGAGCCGCTCTGGTGCGCGTACTGGCGTGATAGATACGCCGTTCTTTGGGCCTGGCTAAACGGTTTCTTTCCCTAGCAAAGCTCTGAGGTTGTGAGGTCCGTTGAGCGCTAGGGGCCGCAGTCACTGGGCGAGTGAGCCCTCTGGATCGGTGATAATTATTGCTCCTTTGTTGGGTTGTTACTGACAGGGATGTCCCTGTCCTGCGGCGATCTTGGCCTCTCACGCCGTTTGCCTGCCGACGAACTGTGGTGGTTGAAAGTGATGTACTGACTGAGTGATGATACGGGACTCGTCGTGCGCGGGGGGTCCCGCGGTCTGGAGTAGGCTTTACGCCCCGTCGATGACTCTCGCTGTAGCTTAGGCTATCCCTGCGGCGCTCGTCTACTGCACGATGAGATTGAAGGGGATAGGTCCTGGGAGAGAGCCTGTAGAAACGCAGGCGTGATGAGAATCGTCGGCTTGAAAGCGAACGGATGGGATGCCTACGCAGGTGGTGATCCCAATAGCCGGCTCGATACAAAGGCCGATGACCATGATACCAGCCTAGTGGGGGAACGAGTCCGTGACCAATAAGGGGTCTTGGATGCCAGTGATAGACGATGGTCGGCGTACTCCAGAATTGATGGCGCCTGGTGCATAGATGACCCCCTGAATATCCGGTTCGTAACGCGAAGGGGCTATAAGCAGATGGGGAAGGGCGCTTAGAGGCAGCGTGGCGCCACCAGCACCCTGACAAATCGGTCTGATTTGCTGGGCTAATACCTAGTTGGATGATGCCAAATGTGCGGCCGGTAAGGAGAGTGATAGAGGTTAATGACTGCGCGGAAGTGGTCTGTGGGTGAGAAAGGATTACCGCGGCCATGGTCAGCACATGAAGGGCTCGCTGATACATTGTCTTCATCTCCGGCTAGGGGTCGCCTATCACACCTTGCATATGCTGTGCCTCAGGGAAGTCGGGGCATATAACTTCATTATAGGTATAGAGATGCGATACTAGTCTCATGCAATACATTAATGTATTTGCTGTCACGATGTGGTGACATCGTTATCCCTAATGAGACAGTTCATCCCACTACGCTGGACATCGTCAATCGAGTGTCGTAGCGAACGGAAGATTGGGTTCGAGCCAATGATTCCGAGTCACGAGATGGCGCGGGCACACTCTTCTGGATGGCAAATTCAAAGAGTCTGAGTGCGCTAGAAAAGTCATGGTGACTACCCCTAGGGAACCTCGGTGAAATCGTTTGGTCTTGATCCTGGCTTGATTTCTTCCAAGATTTCCTTCGTTCCAGCTGACGCGTAACAGTCGTCTGCACCGGCGCGGCCCCTTTGGCTCGCTGTGGGAACAGCCTGACGACAGCATAAGCTGATCACTGGGTTCACCTCGCTACGGCAGGCGGTGGGTGCTCGATGCCCATCGCCATCACCGTCAACTTGGGTAAAGACGTGCCCGAATCATCAGAAGCAGAACAGAGCCAACAGCCAGGGGGGGGCAGTCCTCCCTCGGGCCAATCCTCCACAGAATCATCTAGTGGCGGAGCAGAGTCTCCCTCACAGGGTGGCGATCGCGAACACGGCAAGGGCCAGGGTAGCGGTGGAAATCGCAATCGTGGTCGTGGGCGTCGTCGTCGTCGTGGGCGTCGTCGTCGTGGAAGGGGCGGACAGCAAGGAGAGCGAAATGTGCCTAGCGAGGAGGAGCTCATGGCTGGGCTCCCGGACGATCCAGAAGAATTACTAGAATTGTCCAGGCCGCTAGGATTGTTAGAAGCGCTATCGAGCGGGTCAGGATTTGTTCGGCGGCGTGAGTCGGGATACGCGCCCAGCGACGATGATATATACGTGCCGTCCAGGATCATACAGAAGTTCGGACTTCGCAGCGGTGATGAGCTGATGGGCATAGTGGCAGAGGGCGCCCGTGCCGGAAAAAGCCCTCCACTAGCGTATTTGGCCAGAGTCAATGATCAGCCGCCGGAGGATGCTCAGCGGCGTGCTGAGTTCAGTAAGCTGAGTGCGATGCACCCGGATCAGCAGCTTGTCCTTGAGTGCGGAAGGGAGTGGCGTGGCGAACCGGAATTGACCAATCGTGTCATTGACATCTTTTGTCCGATTGGGAAGGGGCAGCGCGCTATGATCGTAGCACCAGCTAAGGCCGGAAAGACAACGGTCATGCAGGCGATTGCGGAAGGGATAGTGAAAAACCATCAGGAGTGTCACCTAATGATTCTTCTGGTCGATGAGCGACCGGAAGAGGTTACGGAGATGGAGCAGTGCGGATTCGGAGAAGTCATAGCGTCAACATTTGATCGTCCGCCAGAGCGGCATGTTCAAGTGGCTGAGATGACTCTGGAACGAGCTCGTCGGCGGGTAGAACAAGGTGAAGATGTCGTCATCATCTTGGACTCTATTACACGCTTGGCCAGGGCTTATAATGCACTTAAGGGTGGTAGTGGACGAACAATGAGTGGTGGCCTCGATACGAATGCACTAGAAAAACCGAAACGTTTTCTTGGTAGTGCTCGCAAGATATCCCCGGCCCAGGGCGGCGGCTCTCTAACAATTATTGGTACCGCGCTTGTCGACACTGGCTCCAGAATGGATCAAGTGATTTTCGAGGAGTTCAAGGGTACGGGTAATAGCGAATTAGTTCTGTCGCGTGAATTGGCGGACAAGCGGATTTACCCCGCGATCGATCTGACAGCGTCGGCGACCCGAAAAGAAGAGCTGCTACTCGGGGACGACGAACTCAGGGTCTCGCACGCGATGCGGCGCCAGCTGCATGGTGTAGGGCCGTCGGAGGGTATGCTTGAGCTTCTTGGAGCTATGAGGAAGACAAGTTCGAACAGAGACCTTATTGATTGGGTTCGGAACCGGAGCTGAGCACCTCGATCAGCTGACTTAGGCTTTTTTGGAGTTCGCGGGTTTGCGCCCTCTCCATTGTTAAGGCCCAGAAACCCATCAGAGGGCTTTGTCCCAAGTCTCCTGACTCGGTCCACTGTAGCACGGTTGAGGTGCCTGTGACGTCAAGGATCAGGGTTCCCGTCGTTGTCATCAAAGTGTTGGCAGCCCCATCTACAACTACGTCATATAGGATCACATCCTCTGAGGCCTTCCGGATCGTAAAGGAGCCTGCACCTAGCTCTGCATCAGTCCAAGATATTGATGCGCCGCTACCCCGCTCGGGGCCGGAGCGCACCAGGCCTGAGTCTGGCCAAGCGGTCCACAGACGCCACCCTTCGGGTGAGTCGAGGTATCTTATGAGCTCCGGCGGAAGAACATCTGCGGTGACTTCTGCGGAAGCAGTCCACTCTGTGGGTAGAAAGAAACCTACGGCAAGAACAAGCATGAGTAGAATGCTCCCTCCGCCAAGAATTATTGTTCCGGGACCAAAAAGGCTGCGACTCATATTCTCATAAGCGGGGAAGTGTTCAATCTCGAGCGTGTCCTTGGAGTGTACCGCGAGGCAGGCTTAGTACGCTCTCGTGATGACAGAGGTCGCACGGCAGCGGATGCGGTGAGCGAAGCCTCATTTTGCTAAGTGATAAAGTGTGCTCGCATTTGGGGCATTGGCCTGTCGCAGACATCAGCGTGAACCGCTCAATGTATCGTCGTTGTGCTAGAAAGGTGCCCACACCGAGGCCGCCGAGAAGCCAGACCGCGTGCGGAGGAAATATTACGAGCGGAGCCGTGAGCGAGACAGTTACCAAAAAGGTCGCTAGCGCATTAGTCACTCGCCACCGACGGCTACGTGGTAGGATGGTCACCACGATTGGAGTTGGAGTAAATCCGAAAAGGGTGACCTCGGCATCCACCTCAAGCTGAGTTTGGGTGGTCCTCATGCGACGATATCGCGCGCTAACTCAGCCTCGCGCAGCAAAAGCGCTTAGTCGCTCACCTGCCTCGCGTAGAGTCTCGACCTGTTTACAGAAAACAAAACGAGCAAGTGAATGTCCTCGGGCGGGATCAGAAAAGAAGCTCCCTCCAGGTACCGGAGCAACGCCACCTTCCACTGTCAGACGTCGGCCAAATGTCATTGAGTCTTCGTCGCTGAGATCGCTGAAGTCGGCGAGGATGTAGTAGGCTCCTTGGGGTTGTTGGCACTTGAATCCGGCTTCCTGGAGCGCCTTCACGAGAACCTCCCCTCGAGCCTTATAACCACTCACCATCTCAGTGTAGTAATCCGAACCGAGCTCGTTGAGTCCGACCGCACATGCTTCTTGAAGTGGAGCCGGTGCTCCTACCGTTAGGAAATCGTGCACCTTTCGAATCGCTACGCTCAGGTGTTGTGGTGCGATGATTGTCCCAATGCGCCATCCCGTCACGCTAAATGTTTTCGACAGACCTGAAATAGTAATGGTGCGTTCGCGCATTCCCTCAAACGTTGCGAGAGGGGTGTGTTCGCCCTCGTAGTAGATGTGTTCGTAAATCTCATCTGTGATTGCTAAGATGTCGTGCTCAATGCAAATGTCGGCGATAGCCTGCATTTCTTCCCGGTCGAATACACGCCCAGTGGGGTTATTGGGAGTATTGATCACGATGGCCCGCGTCTTTGAAGAGACCACTTCTTCAAGCATCGCTTTTTCGATTCTGTACTCTGGAGCTTCTAGCGTTAGGAAGACTGGTTGGGCTTCGCAGAGTACTGCATCTGGGCCGTAGTTTTCATAGAATGGTTCCATCACAATCACCTCTTCACCCGGGTCGACGACCGCGAGCATTACGGCGGCCATCGCTTCAGTCCCACCGCAGGTGATCGTGATTTCAGTTTCCGTGTCGACGTCCATCCCGTATCGCTCACGATATTTGTTTGCTAAGGCATGGCGAAGGTTCGGAGCCCCCCAAGTTATAGCGTACTGGTTTATATCAGCCCGGACCGCGGCAGCTGCAGCCTCTTTCAAGAGTTCAGGAGCAGGAAAGTCCGGAAAGCCCTGTGCGAGATTAACTGCGTTATGCTCTCTGGCTACGCGAGTCATCTCCCGGATTACTGACTCGGTGAACGAATGAGTGCGTCGGGCCGTTCGCTGAAGATTGGAGCTCATTTGGGTTGGTCGTATATGTTCGAGTGAATGACTGCGCGAGATCATGCTCAGATAGACTGCTTGAGGCAACGCCTACCTGTCAGGCCCGTTGGCGAGGTCTCTCCCGCGGCGGTAGGATTTGACATTCGCGTGCCCTAGAAACATAGACATCTTGATGTCTATTCCGGGCATTACGAAGGTAGGCGGGTCCATTGTCGCGTACACGGACCGCAAATGGGGATCAGGCGTACTGCTTGATGCCGGCGATGTGTCGATTTATTTCCGTTTGATTCACTACGATACTCTGAGCATGCTCCGCAATTCACTTTTATGGGCCTCAACCAATCCGTTCTTGGCCGAGCGGCTTCCTAGAGCTCGGTTCGTTCGGAGGGCAACCAAACGGTTCATGCCGGGTGAAGAATTCAGAGATGTCGTCAAGGAGGCGGAAAGGCTTCAGACTCAAGGCATCGCGTCCACCACTACGCTGCTAGGCGAGAATAACAACTCGCTCAAAGAGGCCGATGCTGTGCTGGGGCACTACTTGACGGATCTGCGTCTAATCGACGAGCTCGGACTAGACATGGAAGTGTCGGTAAAGCCCACCCAGCTCGGATTAGATTTCGGGGTTGAGGAGGCACGCTCCCGTCTTCTCGAGTTAGCAGAGGCGACCGACTCGATTGTCTGGTTAGACATGGAAGCGTCGGAATATGTAGATAGGACTCTCGATATCTTTCTGAGTGTCAGACAGCAAAGGCACAATGTGGGACTGTGTGTTCAGTCCTATCTGAAGAGGACTCCCGATGACGTTGCTAGAATCGCCTCTTACGACTGCTCAATCCGGATCGTGAAAGGTGCGTACAACGAGCCAGAGAGTGTCGCGTTTTCGAACAAGAAAGATGTTGACCAGGCATTCGAGGATCTTACAGCTACTCTCTTGCGCGGTCGAGCGCAGGGAGGGGTGGGGAGAGTGGTACTAGGCACCCACGACCCCAGTATGATTGGGGCGGCTAAGCATATCGCGTCAGATCTCGGGCTAAAGGAGGATCAGTACGAGTTCGCAATGCTCTTCGGTATACAACGGAGGGAGCAACTTCGCCTTGCAAGCGATGGTCATAAGGTACGGGTGCTGATTAGCTATGGTTCGGCCTGGTTTCCCTGGTATATGCGGCGGTTGGCGGAGCGACCTGCCAATCTATGGTTCGTCGCTAAGCAGCTGCTGCCATAGAGGAGCTCAAGCTGGTTAGCTCCGAAGGAGCTAAAGACTTGGACCCGAGGCGCTGGAGAGCGCTTATCCTCGTGTCAGTGGCCATGCTCCTAAGCCTCTCAGCGTGGATGACGGCTACGTCGGTATCAAGCGAGCTTCAGGCTCAGTGGGGTCTAAGCTCAAGCCAAGTAGCATTCCTGACTACCACGGTCCAGCTCGGGTTCGTCGTGGGCACCGCGATTGCCGCCTTACTTAACCTCGCTGATCTAGTTCCTTCTAGGATTCTTTTTGGGAGTTCGGCTGCGCTGGCGGCCGCAGCCAACGCTGTTCTGCTTCTCGCACCAAGTTATCACAGTGCGCTCTTAGCAAGGTTCCTGACTGGTGCATTCCTTGCGGGAGTGTATCCGCCTGGTATGAAGATGGTTTCTACTTGGTTCCGCTCAGCTCGGGGACTCGCGATTGGCTCAGTGGTAGGCGCACTCACTATCGGTAAGGCGCTCCCATATTTGATCAAGGTCTTGGGCGGCGCCACGCTGGGTAGTGTTGTGATGGGTGCCTCCCTAGCGGGATGGCTAGCATCTCTGATTGTTCTTTGGAGGTACGAGGATGGCCCCTTTATTTATAAAAGGAGTGCCTTCGCATGGTCTCGGGTAGGCCGGATCCTCCGTCACCGTGAGACGATGCTTGCTACGGGAGGGTATCTCGGCCACATGTGGGAATTGTATGCGATGTGGACATGGGTGCCTGCCTTCTTGGCGTTTTCTGCTTCCGGGCGTGTGAGCTCTACTTCGATCGATGTCGCAGCTTTTGCTGCGATTGCCGCGGGAGGACTTGGCTGCGTGTGGGGTGGATTAGCGGCTGACCGGATCGGACGAGCGATGGTCGTGAACTCGGCAATGACTGTAAGCGGGATATGCTGCGTGGTGATCGGGTTTCTGACATCCGCCCCTTTCTGGATCGTAGCTGCAGTTACGATTGTCTGGGGGTTCTTTGTGGTCGCTGACTCAGCGCAATTCAGCGCCATAGTCACTGAGGTAGCCCCAGAGGATTCGGTAGGAACAGCTCTTATGATTCAGACTTCCCTCGGTTTTCTGCTAACGATGGTGACCATTCAGGCTTTGCCGATCGCTGTCGATACCGTCGGTTGGGGTTGGGCGTTTACACTGTTGTCCTTAGGGCCGGCGTTTGGCATTTCGAGTATTCGTCGCCTCGTGCGGATTCGGAGATTACCTTCGCTAGACCTTCTCAAGGGCTAAGTCAGGAGCCGCATGCTTCACATTCTGATTGCTGCTGGACTGCTGCTCGGCATTGTGACCGGGATTCTAGGGGCTTCGGGCTCTGAGTTATTTCTCGCGATTGCTCTTGCTTCTGAGCCGTTCGGAACAGCTTTCATGAGCGCGATTCGGATGGTGATAATCCCGCTTGTTATGGGGGTCATATTCACTGGTGTTGCGAAGCTCGGGGATCCGCGGAAGCTTGGTCGGCTCGGTGGCGGTACATTACTGTTCTTCTGGCTCACAGTGCTACCAGCGATCCTTATTGGCATGGGCGTGATGAGAGTTGCGCTCTCGTTCTTTCCAGTAGCAGTGATTCCCGAAACGGCTTCTGGCCAGGCACCAGCTCTGCCCGGTTTTGTCGATTTCATTGTCGGTCTCATACCTAGCAATCCATTCGCGGCTGCTGCGAGCGGATCCCTTCTTCAGCTAATCGTTTTCTCCGCGCTTCTGGCTGCGGCTACCGGAGCGCTTGAAGAGAGGCCTAGGGTCCTCCTGATAGAATTCGCTGAGGCTATCTCAGATGCCCTGATCAAGTTGGTTTGGTGGATACTGTGGACTGCTCCAGTAGGTATTTTTGGGCTCACGGCTCCGGTGACCGCACAACTCGGATGGGGTGTAGTGCAGAGTCTGGCGTTATTCGTGGTGGCCACTATCGTTGGGTTAGGTGTTTATGTCGTGTTTGTTTATTTACCGATTCTGAAATTCGTGGGTGGTGTGGGCCCAACCCACTTCTTCGGTGGGGTCTTCGGAGCAGCTTCGATCGTATTCTCCACGACTAGCACGGCTGCTGCATTACCTGTGACGTTGGAGGAGACGAAGCGAGAGCTTGGAGTATCCGCGACCGTATCCGACCTCGTCTTGCCGCTGGGTGCATCCATGTATCGAGCAGGTTCGGCTCTCTTCCAAGGGGGTGCGCTCGTTTTCTTGGCCGATCTATATGACGTAGCGATGCCGCTTACGGCTTTGGGTGGTGCTGTCCTAGCCACGTTCATGGTCTCTCTGACCGTCGCTCCTGTACCCTCGTCCGGAGTCGTCACACTCGCCCCCGCTCTGGACACCGTCGGGATCCCTATGTCAGGTCTATCTATCCTCCTAGGAGTTGATCGTATCCCTGATATGTTCCGTTCGACGACTAACTTGTTAGGTCAGGTCACGGCTGCGGTGACCATAGATGCCTGGGTGGATCAGGATGTCAAAGAGCGGGAGGAGGGTCCGCACGAGGCGATGGCGCAGACCGGGGACCAAAGGCGCGACAGGTTTTGATCTCCGAGTTATCCAGCTTTGTTTCGGAAACGCCAAATTGCGATCGGGATCACCGGCACGACGTAATATGCTAGAACCCCGTAGGAGAGGGTTCCATAGCCTTGCGCGATTAGGTCGGTGAGGCCGAAGCTAGAGATCGCTGTTCCCAGCACGAGTAGTCCGATCGCCACCGTTGGTCGCATCCAGGCCGGCATTTCTTTGCCTTGGTCTTGATGTAGTCCCGCCACTCGCTCGTTTAGCCCATGGATAAGTCCCGTTCCTGTCTCGATCAGGGTCCCAAAGAGCACAATCTGGAAGGCGATTTGGAAAGGCCTCGAACCCAGTGTTTCCAGGAGGACAGTTGCAGGCACCGTAGCCTCAAGAATCTCCGGGTAAAGCCCAATCATGGGAAGGTAGAAGAGAAGGCCTGGAATCATGGCTATCGGACCGGTCAAGGCACCAGCGATGATCGTTTCTCGGGACGTGTTGTGAAGGCGGAGGACGGCGAGCACGGGTGGCATCACGGCTAAGTTGTAACCGGCATACAACAGGCCGGACATGATCCAACCGGACCCCACTGGAGCCATGTTTAGACCCGCGGAGATGTCGTCACCTAAGCTGCCAAGACACCAGATAAAGAACACGATGTAGATGCCGTAGAGGACAAACGACCATAAAGAGAGTGCCCGCTCAATTAACCTTCCTCCGCCAAAGATGAGTCCACCTACTGCGAGCATCACCGCCAACACTCCGCTCCAGTAGCTTAGGCCGAAGGTGTCGCGCATGATCTCACCAGAGGCAGCTGCTACCACAGCGAGTACGACGAGCAAAAGACCTATGTATGAAGCCTCGAAAAGCCACCATGAGGGTCCTAGTAATTTCTTAAAAAAGTGCCGGTAATCGTATGCGTTCCACTGCCGGGCTAGTTCAAAGGTTGCCATCGACACTACACTGAAGACGATCGTGCTGACTAAGATTGCAAGCAGGCCACCCTTAGGTCCTTGGCTCAGAAAGAACTGAGACAGCTCTGCACCTGTGCCGTAGCCACCTGCTATGACGACGGATTGAAAAAGGAACCCCGGAAGGAGATAACGGCGAAACATAGAATCTTTAGTCATGGGGTCGAGAATAGACGACGCTTAAGGCTCCGGCAAACGATAGCATTAGCGGGACAGTCCAGCTTCGCAGTCTCAGAGCCAATAGAGTGCCGTTTGCATGTTCTGTGTCGCTCCGGGCTCGATTCGTAGTTGCTACTCTCTTATGATGAACCGTTCATGTTTCTTGGGTGAACAGGATATGTCCTCATCGAACGGGATCATTTTCATAGGGAATAGGGGAGCGGGTGCCGGTGCACCCTTCAGGCATGCTCTGTGTCGAGTTGGGGAGTGTTTAGAAATGCTAAGGCGATGTGTATGAGAAATCTGAGTTTCATTTTTAAGCGTGGTGTGTTTTTCGCGTGTATAGCTGCGGTCGGCACCGCAGGCCCGTTATCAAATCGGGTCATGGCGCAGGAAGGTCAGGATGCTAGGGCCGTCGCGAGAGTTATTGCTCGCCTAGAGCCCGAGGTCCGCCGTGCGATGCTAGACGGGAATATCCCGTCGATCACCCTCGCATTAAGTAACCGAGAGGGCGAGATATGGAGCGGTGCTTGGGGGGTGTCCAACGTGTGGGCAGGAACCCCCGCATCGACTGAGACTGTGTACCTGATCGGGTCCACCTTCAAGGCACAGTCTACGGTGGCTCTTCTTCAGCAGATGGAGCAGGGCAAGTTCAGCCTGGACGATCGGGTGAGCGACTACTTACCTCATTTAGAGATTCGAGGTGAGAGCACTGATACCCCTGTCCTGTTTAGACATCTCCTGACTCACACCAGTGGAATGCCGGTGGATTTCGGCCCGCACCTTGTGTGGGGTGAGACTTCTCCTCTAATGCTTGGCGAGTATCTCCAGGACTCCCTTCGAGTTGAAACGCCGCCCCTAGCAGGGGTGGTTTATTCAAACATGGCGTATTCGCTCGTGGCTTATTTCGTGCAAGAATTCAGCGGCGAGCGTTATAAGGACTATGTGCGCGAGAACGTGTGGAGTCCCCTGGGGATGCTGGATACCGAGTTTGATCTACCACCAGAAATGGAGGAGAGGCTAGCTGTACCCTATGTGCCGGATGAGGCGACCGGGAGAAACGTCGCCACGCAAAGACTGAAAGCGAACGTATGGCCTGCGGGAATCGTCTACGGAACAATTCACGATCAAGCACGTTGGGTGAGTTTCAACCTGGGTGATGGGATGGCGGCGGGGCGAAGAATCCTCGAGCCATCCTCGATCGAAGCTATGCAGACCCTTCAGTTTCCAGAGACCGCTGGAGAGCCTATGGGAGGTGGCTGGGGTTACGAACGTCCGGGGTATGGACTCACATGGTGGACCACAACCCGGGATGAGGACACCTACTTTGCGCATTCGGGGAGCGTCCCTGGCTACACGGCGTTTGTAATGGGCAACCGCGCTCGTGGACACGGAGTCGCTCTTCTTACGAACGGAAACCGGGCGCACCCGCATCTAGTGAGACTCAGTAATCTTGCAATGGATCTCATGGCTGAAGAATTGAGGGATAGACAGTGACGATTGAAATGCTCCCTGCGTGGGTAAACGAGGTCGTATTGACCGCGCTGTTGCTTGTGGTGTCAGCGGTTGCATACCGCCTGATGCTCCGGATTACCCGTGGTGCGGTGCGGCGCGCGGCGTCGCACACAACGGCGACGTGGGATGATCGAATCATCGAGAGGAAGGTGCTTGCCCGACTGGTAGTTGTTCTCCCAGCCTTACTCCTCTTCTACGGCATAGGGCCAGCGCTTGGTCTTACAGAGGCGAACTCTGACGCCATGCCGACACTCTGGACTTTTGGTTTACTTGTTCAGAGGGCCGCACTCTCGATCGTCGTCATAGGAACGGTGACGGCTGCGACCGCGTTGCTAGAAGCGATCAACGATATCTACCAGGATCATTTTGCGGAGGCCAAGAGCCGCCCTATCAAGGGATACCTGCAAGTAGTGGGTATAGCTCTGTATGCGGCGGCTGGGGTGATCGTAGTTTCGATTTTGGGGGACCGCTCACCTGTGGTGTTCTTGTCTGGTTTGGGCGCGCTCACCGCCCTTCTCATGCTAGTCTTTCGGGATACGATTCTGTCGCTGGTGGCGAGCCTTCAGATAATGTCTAATGACATGATCCGAATCGGTGATTGGGTTGAGATGCCTCAGGCTAATGCGAACGGAGATGTAATCGATATTGCGTTGCACACGGTTAAGATTCAGAACTGGGATATGACGATCTCCACGATCCCGACTCACAGGTTCATTAGCGAATCGTTTAAAAACTGGCGAGGGATGAACGAGTCGGGAGGGCGGAGAATCAAGCGATCTCTGCATATCGATTTGGCGAGCATTCACTTTCTGAGCGACGACGAAATTGCACATCTATCTCGCTATGAGCTCCTGAGGGAGTATATGCAAGAGAAAGCCCAGCACTTGGAAGAGTACCAGGGCCGAGTCGTGCCGGACGATGTGATCCCAGAGCCCAAGCGACTGACAAATATCGGTACGTTCCGTGCCTATGTTGAAGAGTATCTCAGGGCTAGCCCTACGGTGCATGAGGGAATGACCTTGTTGGTCCGTCAGCTCTCGCCTACGCCTCAGGGATTACCGATCGAGATCTACTGCTTTACTCGGGATACGGATTGGGACAAATATGAGGGGGTCCAGGGAGATATTTTTGATCACCTTATCGCGATCCTTCCTGAGTTTGGCCTGAAAGTGTTCCAAGAACCTGCCGGTGTCGACCTAGCTCAGGCCTTCGCGACTGGTCGGGCTAGGGATAAGAACGCTTCCGGTTAGCCGGTGCCTGCAATCGAGCCTTGAAGGATTCTGAGGCTAAAGAACTATTGGGTACGTCCGACATCTATTTCAGGGGAAAATTGGTTCCCAATGACGACTTTTGCGCCCTAGAACAAACCCGGCTCCTCCGCCAACCAATCCGAGTGTAGCTCCCCAACGGACCGCTCCTGCTCGCTCGTCAGACAAACATGCTTCTAAATCGGAGCACTTGAAGGAGCCGATCATTAAGCCGAAGACCGATCCTACCAGTATCCCGCCGCTAGTGCCCCAGAGGGTCGCTTTCAGCCAGTGACTTTGCTCGGCTGATATGCCTCTTATCGCAGAGAGGTCCACGTTCACGAGTGCGCCAGTGGCTAGCTCCTCCAATTGAACGGTTGATTCTTGGAGTGATACGAACTTTACGTCATCAAGGATTTGACCAGGGGTGATGATCTGAAGAGGCGCGACACTAGCCAGGTCGCCGAACAGCATCATCAGCCTCTCGCTAGGCTCGACTGGCTGAGCCTTTGCGATTGCTGGACCCCCGACAATCGTCACGAGTACCGAAATCGCTGCCATGAGTGATTGGGAGGGAGTCACAGCCTGGCGCATGCGGTTGGTCAGGTTGGCTCCAGGATCAGACTGAGGCGCTGAATCGGATTGTTCTCTCATCTGGAGATCAAGAAGGGAGGCTGTGGCAGGGCTGCCCATATCGGAGCCTACATTTTGGGTAGCGTGACGCCGACTTGCTTCATGTATTTCCCCTTTCTGTCTGCGTAAGCCACTTCGGGTTCTTCGTCACCTTCGAAAAACAAAAGCTGAGCGATCCCCTCTCCCCCGTATACTTTTGCTGGCAGCGGTGTCGTGTTGGAGATCTCGAGGGTTAGGTAGCCTTCCCATGTGGGCTCAAGGGGGGTGACGTTCACGATCAGGCCGCAGCGTGCGTAGGTAGACTTTCCAACACAGACCACCAAGACGTCACGCGGAATTCGGAAATACTCTTCCGTCCGAGCCAGTGCGAATGAGTTCGGTGGAATGATGCATTCAGGGCCTACGATGTCCACGAATGATCGATCGTCGAAGTTCTTCGGATCGACGATGGAGTTGTGAACGTTTGTAAACACCTTGAATTCGGGTGAGACGCGGATGTCGTATCCATAGGAAGAAATCCCGTACGAGATTTTTCCATCTCTTACCTGACCAGATTCAAAAGGCTCAATCATCTTGTGCTGCTCGCACATACGGCGAATCCACTTGTCACTCTTTATGGGCATGTGACTTCGGCACTCCGGGTCAGGGTTCGGGGCATCAGGATGGCCGGAGGTTAGGTTCGACCAGGGTCCTGAGCGAGGCGGAAGATACCTGTCTTCGCGACGGCGGGTCAAACCCGGACAGGTACCGGTCAGTCATGGGTATATATACCCGGAAAATGCGCCCCAATCTGTTGACACTCGAACACGGCCTCGGGTACCTTTTTGACCGGTGATCGAAGCTCGTGAACAATTTCACAAACCGCTAGGACACTCATGTCGGGAGCATATCTCCCCATTCTACTGCTCTTTGGGGTCTCGGTTATCAATGCCCTCGGCATGGTCGTAACCTCGCACATACTCAATCCGCGACGGGACACACCGCAGAAGCTCATGCCCTATGAGTCTGGGATGATCCCCCTAGGGAGCACGAAGGCACGCTTCTCCGTAAAGTTCTATATGGTGGCGATAAGCTTCATCGTCTTCGATCTGGAGACCATTTTCTTGATACCGTGGGCTGTTCAAATGCGTGAATTGGGATGGAGCGCATTCTTGGCGATGAGCATGTTTGTCGCGGTCCTGGCAGTCGGTCTGTTATACGAGTGGAAAAAAGGAGGGCTCGAGTGGGACTGATTGACAAGATCCCTGGTAGCGGATCCACGCGTACTGAGGGAGGTATGTTCGGGCCAGGAAGCCCCACCTTCCTGACAAGCAAAGTGGACGCGCTGATCAATTGGGGCCGGATGAATTCGCTTTGGCCGATGCCGTTTGGAACGGCGTGTTGTGCGATTGAGATGATGGCCTCCGCTGCATCGAACTACGATTTGGCTCGTTTCGGCATGGAGCGGATGTCGTTCAGTCCGCGGCAAGCGGACGTTCTTATATGTGCTGGACGAGTTCCGTATAAACTGGCTCCGGTGCTTCGCAGAATTTGGGATCAGATGCCTCAACCAAAATGGTCGATATCGATGGGTGCCTGCGCCTCCTCCGGAGGTGTCTTCGACGTGTATTCGATGGTGCAGGGAATCGACACGATCATTCCGGTGGACGTCTACATTCCAGGATGCCCTCCGCGCCCCGAAGGACTGATATATGGCCTGATGATGATTCAGGAGAAGATCAGACAGGAGAGCCTCTCCAAGCATTTCGAGCATAGGGCAGAAGATCCGGCACTGGTCGCGCGGCCGCGGGCGAGTGAACAGGAAGTCATCGGTCTGAGCGGTCCTTTCGGTAACTCAACGCAGCAAGAAGAACTGTCGACCGGTGCACCGGCGGCCTCGACGTCAATCGAAGACTAGCTCCCCCGAACTTCATGGCTGACCAACAGAAATCGGATCTAGACGTAGTGGCTGATGGCCCGCTTGAGTCTGTCGGCGAGCAAGCCTTAATTGAGACATCAAGCGGAGACCCTTCTCTCCATCCAAGCGTAGAATCCCTGCTCGAAAAGTTTCCCGACGAAGTGCAGCGTTATCAGATAGCAGCCGGTGACCAGTGGGTCGTATGGGTGGGGCCGGATAGGATCCACGAGATTCTGACCTGGCTTAAGGACGATGAGGCTCAAGCTTATGACATGATGTCTGACGTGACGGGTGTCGATTACGGCGGTGGTAGGCCGGTGGAGGTTGTTTATCAGATGTTCTCGACGATACATGGCCGTGCTCTCCGGATCCGCTGCCCGATTCCGCTTGAGTCTATGGCGACGGACTCAGTCTACGACCTCTGGAAATCAGCGGATTGGTTGGAGCGAGAGGTCTACGACCTGTTCGGTATCACATTCAATGGTCATCCGGATCTGCGTCGGATTTTAATGCCAGATGATTATGCAGAGGGACACCCACTGCGAAAGGATTTTCCACTCCGTGGACGTTTTTCTCGAGCGGAACAGACTAGGCTAGCGCTCACTCAGGACGTGGAGCGGTTCTACTCGACTGAAGACCTTAAAGCGGGAGAGCCGCAAGAGGTCGATACCGATGAGCTGAGTGCTGTTCCCGAGAACGCATCGGATGACTTGTCGGGGTCAGATCTAGACGACGGAGAGGGGCTCTAATGGCATCGAAGACTGTGGAGTTCCAGGTAGGCCAGGGTAGCGAGATGGGAGTGGGCGGCGGCGGGGCCCTGAGTCCGCTTGCTCCCTTTGATATAGACGAGCCCGAGCTAGGCACGGAACAGATGCTCATCAACATCGGGCCACAACACCCCGCCACACACGGCGTACTTCGTCTCGTATGCGAACTGGATGGCGAGACGGTCACGAGTGTCACGCCTCACATCGGCTATCTGCACTCGTCTTTCGAGAAGCTCGGTGAGTATAGGACCTGGAATCAAATCGTTCCGCTAACTGACCGCATGGACTACCTCGCGCCTCTTATCTACAACTGCGCGTACGTGATGTCGGTTGAAAAGCTGATGGGTATAGACGTTACGGAACGATGCAAGGTCGTTCGTGTCATCCTGATGGAGCTTGATCGGATCTTTGGGCACCTCCTGTGGTTGGGAACTACAGCAATTGACGTAGGTGCGTTTACGCCATTTCTGTACAGTTTTCAGCAGCGTGAGAAGATTTATTCTTTACACGAGGCGCTGACAGGTGCGCGGATTACGACGTCGGCTACTCGCGTGGGGGGGATGATGGCTGATCTCCCTGAAGGGTGGCTTGGTCAACTGGGGGAATTCCTCGATAATTTCCCAAAGACGCTATCTGAGGTACACCATCTCCTGACCGGGAACCAGATCCATATCGGCCGAACTCAGGGCATCGGGGCTATCTCAGCTGATGATGCCATCAACTTCGGCTTTACAGGGCCGAATCTCAGAGCAGCCGGCGTGCCTTACGATGTAAGAAAAGACCGCCCTTACTACGATTACGAGACTTACGACTTCGAGGTCCCGGTGGGCCAGCATGGGGACTGCTACGATCGTTACCTCTGCCGCATGGAGGAGATGGAGCAATCAGTCTCATTGATCCGACAGGCAATGTCGCGACTGCCAGGAGGCCCGATCAACGTCGAAGATCCAGGCATCACTTTGCCGTCAAAGACTGACGCGATGTCAGACATGGAGAGCATGATCCACCATTTTAAGCTCATCACCGACGGCATCCCGGCTCCCGCTGGTGATTGTTATATGCCAATCGAGGCTTCCAAGGGCGAGTTGGGGATGTATGTCGTTGCTGAAGAAGGTGACACCAAGCCGGTTCGGTGGCGGGTTCGCCCACCATCGTTTGTCAATCTTTCAGTGATCCCGAAACTAGCGGAAGGCCATTTGGTCTCCGATCTGATCATGATCAACGCCAGTCTTGATATCGTTCTTGGGGAGATTGATCGATGAGTGATATCCCCTTTAAGAACCCAGGCTGGGCGGGCAATACAGGAGAGTTTAATCTCTCCGAGGAAGAAGTGCGCGGCGAGGATTTTGTGGGGACAAGACCTGTCCACGGCGGGCATGCATCAGGTGCGGGTACGATGCCATATATGCTCGCAAAGAAGGACCCAGAAGGAGTCCTTTTTGAGGGTGAGTATCGTGAGCGGTTAGACAAAATTCTATCGCGATACCCTACTGGTCAGGCGGCGCTGCTTCCTGCTCTTGGGCTATGCCAGGAAATCCGGGGCTACGTGAGTCCTGAGTCAATGGACGCAGTAGCCGAAGTCCTGGACCTCTCGCCGGCGTATGTGAGAGGGGTGGCAACGTTCTACACCATGTACAACAAGCGACCCGTGGGAAAGCATCTCGTTCAGGTGTGCACGAACATCTCGTGTAACCTCGTAGGTGCGGACGAGGTGGTCGACGCATTTCTCACGTACACCGACACTGAGCTGGGTCAGACCTCTGAAGACGGAAACTTCACGGTGATAGAGGCGGAGTGCCTCGCTGCTTGCGGTTTCCCGACCTGCGTGCAGATCAACTCGCGATATTTCGAGAACGTGACTCCTGCAGAGGTGCCGAAAATATGTGAACACCTCAAATCCGAGCGGGAGTAGCAAATGGCATACCCGTACGTTTCAGACCACGAGGTTCGTGTCCTAAGTAAGCACTTCGGTGATCCGTCGCACCGTCGAATCGACACGTATGTGGAGCGAGGTGGCTACAAAGCGCTCAAGAAGGCTTTTGAGATGGGCCCAGCCCAAGTGATTGACGAAGTGAAAGGTTCGGGTCTCCGGGGTCGCGGTGGTGCTGGATTCCCGACCGGAGTCAAGTGGTCGTTTATGCCCCAAGACTCAGGAAAGCCGCACTATCTATTATGTAATGCGGATGAGTCGGAGCCTGGGACTTTCAAGGATCGGGAGTTGATTCGCTGGAACCCCCACCAGCTCATAGAGGGCTGTTTGATCGGTGCCTATGCCATCGGAGCAAAGCATGCCTACATCTACTGCCGGGGCGAATTCTTCGAAGCCAATTCGATACTGGCCCGGGCGGTGGAAGACGCATACGAAGAGGGTTACGCGGGTAAAGATATACTTGGATCGGGTAACGATATTGAAATAACGGTGCACCAAGGGGCAGGCGCCTACATCTGTGGGGAAGAGACCGGATTGATGAACTCGCTTGAGGGACGCCGTGGGCAACCTCGCGTGAAGCCTCCATTCCCGGCTGCAGTGGGGGCGTTCGGAATGCCCTCCACGATAAACAATGTTGAAACCCTTGCCGCCGTTCCGCACATAGTGGATAACGGTGGTGACTGGTATCGTCAGTTTGGTACGGAGAAAAGTCCTGGCACAAAGCTTTTTTGTGTGAGCGGGCATGTGAATAAGCCGGGTAATTACGAACTCCCATTGGGCTTCCCGCTGATGAAGCTGATCGAAGAAGTATGCGGCGGCATCAGAGACGGAAACGCTCTCAAGGCGGTGATACCTGGCGGGTCTTCCGTTCCCATTATTAATGCCGAAGAATCAAGCAGGTGTAACCTGGATTACGAGGGCTGCGAGGAGGTTGGTACGATGCTCGGCTGCGCCTCAGTCATCGTTATGGATGAGAAGGCCGATATAGTCAAACAGGTTAGGCGGATGGTCGATTTCTATGCGCATGAATCGTGTGGTCAATGCACACCATGTCGCGAGGGATCATCATGGACGGCTCAGATTCTCAAGCGTATTGAGTATGGTCGCGGTACTGAGGAAGATCTCAATACTCTGATGGAAATGACGCAGCAGATGGTGGGAACGACGATCTGCGTGCTCTCAGACTCGGTCGCGGCCCCGGTCCAGTCCTCGATAGAAAAATTCAGAGAAGATTACTTGTCTCTGATTCGCCGTGATGAACAAGTAGGAGCGGCGTGATGGCGGATATGGTAAACGTAACGATTGACGGAAACGAGGTGTCAGTCCCTAAGGGGACGACGATACTAGAAGCGGCCAAGAGGGTTGGGACTGAGGTCCCCCACTACTGCTATCATCCAGGGATGTCCTCACCGGCTATGTGTAGGCTTTGCTTGGTGGAGGTTGAGGGAGCGCCGAAGCCGATGCCCGGTTGTGTAACCACGGTCATGGACGGACAGGTGGTTCACACACAGTCGGATCAGGCCATTAAGAACCGACGCGGGGTTCTTGAGTTCTATCTAGTGAACCATCCACTCGACTGTCCGATCTGTGATATGTCGGGCGAATGTAACCTGCAGGACTATGTGCACGCAGAAGGGCGGGAACAGGGTAGGGGTGTAGAGCCAAAGAGAGTCTTTGGTCGTGATGATTTCGGGGGTGATGTCCTTTTTTACGGTGATCGGTGCGTGATGTGCACGCGCTGCGTCCGCTTCATGAGTGAAGTTGAGCAGGATCATCGATTAACGGTTGTAGAGCGAGGTAACCGTTCGGTAATCGATACCTTCTTTGAGGAGGGTCTAGAGGGTACCCACTGGCATGGCAACATTGTAGATATCTGCCCGGTTGGCGCGCTCGTCTCAAAGGATTTCCTCCATAAAGCTCGTGCATGGGATCTAGCACACACGCCGTCTATTTGTGACTGCTCGCAGGGGTGCAATATCTCCCTCCACACCCGGGACAACTTGGTCCAGCGGATCAAACCGCGAGAGAATCTGGATGTAAACGCTTGGTGGCTCAGTGATGCATGCCGGATGGATTACGAATGGATGAATCGCGGTGATCGAATCGAAGCGCCGTTGATTAGATCTAACGGCGGCTCAAAAGTACTCGGGTGGAAGGACGCGCTTCAGTCAATCTTGAAGGCCGCTGAAGGGAGCGATGCTTCTGTTAAAGCGGTAGCCTCTGCCCGCGCATCAAACGAAGACCTTGCAGCGTTTAAGCGTTTGATCAAAGGGCTCGGTGGTGGCGAAATCGTTTACCGTTCGCCTAGAATTGAAAAGGATATACCCCTTAAAGGATTCCCTCAGTTAGCGGTGCGGCGAGACCGGGCTCCAAACACAACTGGGGCCAATGTAATGGGCATGACTCGCGTTGGTGACGATTGTGCAACCGGTGGTCTCGAAGACATAGCCCAGCATGATGGGATTGTGTTGGTTCTCGGCGATACACTAGAAGATCAGCCCACCACATTTGGTGCCGACGCAGAACTTTATGTTTACGTGGGACAGCACGAATCTGCTGCAACCGCGTCCGCTCATTTTATTCTGCCAGCGACAACAAAGGCTGAGAGTGAGGGGACTTTCACCAATTACGAGGGCCGTGTTCAGCGGTTCTGGCGGGCGCTTGATCCGCCGGGTATGGCGAGGCCTCCCTGGCTCGTGCTGGGAGCGCTAGCTGCGGAACTCGGATGCGGAGAAGCTGTGAGAAGTGCTGAAGACTCTTTCGCCGCTATGGGGGTGGATGCCTTCGCGGGAATCACCTATGCTGACATAGGTGAAAGAGGCACAGTGATAAATGAGATCGTTCACATGACGGGAGTCTGATTGTGGAGCCGATCTCTGGAATTCCAGCGGTTATAGCGATGGCCGCTAAGAACCTCGGAATCTTCACGCTTGTGATTCTGGTGGTTGCATACGCGACGTACGCGGAACGACGGGTCTCCGCATTCATCCAGGACCGACGCGGTCCGAACCGCGTTGGTCCCTTCGGACTCCTTCAGCCGATCGCAGACGGCATTAAGAATATCCTTAAGGAAGAGACGCTGCCGGCCACTGCCTCGCGATTGTTTTTCGTGCTAGCGCCAATCATGGTCCTCGTACCGTCCCTTGTGACCTTTGCGGTTATTCCGATCGCAGCTCCACTCCCGACACCGTGGGGAGTGGTCGACATGATCATCGCGGACGTGCCGATTGGGATCTTGTACGTTCTAGCTTTTAGCTCCCTAGCTGTTTACGGCGTGGTGCTCGGTGGATGGGCGTCAAATAATAAGTACGCATTTCTAGGTGGCCTCCGCGCATCAGCCCAGATGGTGAGCTACGAAGTTGCCCTCGGGCTCTCGCTTATCGCGGTCTTGATGCTAGCCGGGAACGTTACACTCACCGAGGTGGTGTGGCAGCAACAGCAGCTTGGGATGTGGTATGCTTTCCCGCTCTCTCTTGCATTCATACTCTTCGTGATCTCAGCCTTCGCGGAGACAAATCGTCTTCCTTTCGACATGCCCGAGGCAGAGTCGGAGCTCGTGACTGGATATCATACCGAATACTCGGCGATGAAGTTCTCGGCATTCATGATCTCCGAGTTCGGCCACATGGTGACAGCCTCGGCACTGATGGCGACCCTTTTCTTGGGTGGTTGGGATCTCCCCGGCTCTTGGGACAATGCCTTCTGGTACAACGGCGAGCTCATCAGTGGATTCGCGGCCAATGGTGACCCTGTCTTGGCGAATCCCGCAGCGTGGAAAACTCTCCTCACCTTTGCGGGGTTTGCGGCCAAGACGGGCTTGTTTCTCTTGCTCTACATCTGGATTCGCTGGACGCTTCCTCGTTTTCGCTATGACCAGGTGATGGCATTGGGGTGGAAGGTCATGCTTCCGACCTCACTCGGTTACCTAATGCTCGTTGCCATGACGATCCTGGTACTAGACGAACTAGGGGTGAATTTCGGCTTCTTATATGGACTCGTGCTCACGCTAGTAAGCGGGGCCGCGACACTGGCCTTCGTGTTTTTCCTTGATCGCGGTCGGACTATCGCGGGTGCGGCGGCCACGACGTCTCAGAAAATTGAGATAAAGACGATTCCCACAGCGGTCGCGTCTGGCCACGCTCCCGGGAGGCACTAGCAGAACAATATGACAATCTCAGTCAAAGTAATGCAGCGACCGGAGCCAGAGTCGACCTCCTATCTGCGGGCGGCGCTCAGCGGGATGGCCCTGACCTTTAAGCATATGGTCAACCCGACCAAGGTGACGCAGCAATATCCAGAAGAGATGACGGAGCTGAGTCCGCGCTGGAGGGGAACTCACGTCATGGAGCAACACGCAGACGGTCGACCAAAGTGCGTTGCTTGCGGCCTGTGTCCCACGGTTTGCCCAGCTAACTGTATCAGACTTGTTGGCGGCGAAGACGATCAGGGAAACCGTTATCCGATCGTATACGAAATAGACGAGTTCCGTTGCATTTTCTGCGGAATGTGTCAGGAAGTCTGTCCAGTGGAGGCGATCCACGTCGGACGACACTTTGAGAATGCTGAGTACACTCGGGACCGTTTTGTCTACGATCTGGATCGGCTTATGGAGCAGGATCATCCGAGTACGCTTCTCTGGGACCCCTCTGATCCGAGTTCTGAGTAGTGGCACCCGTCCTTTTTTACATGTTCGCCGGACTTGCGATTGGCGGCGCGATTGGTGTCGTAATGGCAAAAAGCCCAATAGGTAGCCTCCTATTCATGGTGACCACGCTGGGAGCCATGGCCGGCACATTTGTGCTTCTTGAGGCGCACTTCCTCGCCGCGATACAAATCATCGTGTATGCGGGCGCAATCATGGTGCTCTTCCTCTTCGTGATCATGCTGTTAAACCTAGGGCACGATTACCAAAAGGATTTAAAAGGTGGAGCGTTCGCGGTGATGTCCTTTGGAGTCACTGGTGTTATTGCTGGCTTCCTGGCACAGGAACTTGGCACCACTGGTATCCAGGACGGACCGGGAGGGGCGTCGATCGATGCACTGATAGCCGAACATGGTGCCGTCGGAGCGATCGCCACGGAGCTCTACACCACTTATGTGGTGCCATTTGAAATAACAGGCATCCTGCTGTTGGTGGCCATCGTAGGCGCTCTAGTGCTTGCCAAGAAGGAGGTCTGATGATCACCGAAGCATTGGTCCTCAGCGCCATCCTCTTCGTAATTGGAACCTTCGGAGTCCTGGTGCGCCGAAACGCGATGATCATGTTTCTTTGCATCGAACTTCAGTTGAACGCCGTAAACCTAAGCTTTGTCGCGTTTAGCAGGTTGTTTGGAATCGAGGGACAGATCTTCGTCTTTTTCGTGATGACGGTGGCTGCAGCCGAAGCCGCGGTCGGCTTAGCGATCATCATCTCGATCTTCCGGCACTATGAGACGGTGAACGTGGATTCTTTTAACCTGCTCAAGTGGTGAGCGGCGTGCTGTTGTCACTCGCTGCCCTGGTTCAGGGCTCGTCTGAGGCTGCAAATGAGGCTGGACATTTTGAGCCGTTCTTGCCGGGACTCATCGTCCTGTTGCCTCTGCTGGGCTTTATCGCGAACGGATACCTCTCACTCCGTCACGCTCGTGTATCCGCAGACTCAGTGCGCAGTGGCTCGGAGTTCGACCTAAGTGATGCGTCATCACGTCCATCGACGCATACACTCCCGACCTGGATCGGCCCAGGTGTCATGGGTGCAGCCTTCCTGATCACGCTGGTGAATTTCTCCCGGATGCTCGGGGTTCATCTGGAAGAAGCCGTTGTTGTTCATTACTGGACCTGGATAGCGACGGGCACGTTTTCAGTAGAAGCCGCGCTTCAGCTCGACCAACTCTCGATAATCATGATGATGGTCATAACGGGAGTGGGGACGCTTATTCATGTGTTCAGCGTGGGTTACATGAAGGACGACCCTGGGTATCCGCGTTACTTCGCGTACCTAAACCTTTTCGTCTTCTTCATGCTCGTCCTGGTGATGGGATCCAGCTACGCTCTTATGTTCGTAGGGTGGGAAGGAGTGGGTCTCTGCTCTTATCTGTTGATCGGATATTGGTTCAGTGACCGTGAGAAAGCGGACGCCGGGAAAAAGGCATTCATCGTAAATCGGATCGGCGACGTTGGGTTTCTTGTCGCCATGTTCCTGCTGTTCAAAAATTTTGGCAGTGTCGATTTCATCTCGATCTTCCACGATGCTGACACACTCATTTACGGTGGTGGTTTGGTCACCGCGATAACGCTCTTCTTCTTCATCGGAGCCATTGGTAAGAGCGCGCAAATTCCTCTCTACGTGTGGCTTCCTGATGCCATGGCCGGTCCGACTCCTGTGTCGGCTCTGATTCACGCGGCCACTATGGTTACGGCTGGGGTTTATCTCGTTGCCCGGTCTTCCGTCCTCTTCGCTCTCGCACCGTTCTCAAGCGCGATAGTCGCGGGGGTTGGAGTGCTGACGGCGCTTTTTGCCGCGACTATTGCACTGAAGCAGAACGACATCAAAAAGGTGCTAGCGTACTCTACCGTTTCCCAACTCGGATACATGTTCTTGGGTGTCGGTGTAGGTGCATATGCTGCTGGTGTGTTCCACCTGATGACCCACGCCTTCTTTAAGGCCCTTCTCTTTCTTGGGTCGGGTGCGGTGATTCACTCAATGCATGAGGCTTATCACGCGACGCACAGCCACGAAGATGCGCAAGACATGAGGAATATGGGCGGTCTTCACAGGCCTATGCGAATCACCTGCATTACAATGTGGATTGCGACCCTTGCGATTGCGGGGATCTGGCCTTTCGCGGGCTTCTTTTCGAAAGACGAGATTATATGGTACGCGGGTGCTTGGGCGGGTGCTGAAGGGGCACCCTATCCGCAACTGTATACCGTCTATTGGATGCTTGCGCTGGTAGCTGCTCTGCTGACTGCATTCTACATGACTCGAATGATGGTCATGACATTCCACGGGAAAAACCGGACGGGGGAGAAGGAACAAGGACATCTGCACGAGGCTCCGCCAGTGATGTGGATCCCACTAGCAGTCCTAGCGTTGCTCTCGGTATTTGGTGGCTGGATCAATGTGCCCGAGGCACTATCGTCCGGCTGGGCCGGTTTGGGCGGGTTACTTCCGATGAGTGAGTGGCTACACCACTGGCTCGAACCGATCACTGCGCAGGCACATCGTGTTCAGGAAGTGAACCTTGGGAAGTACTCCTACTATGCGCCGTTCGGGGGTGGTGAAGCACTCTGGGCGGCTATCTCTACGATCCTTGCTGGTACTGTTGTCTTCCTCACCGTTCAGATTGTCAGGCGACAGGAAATCCTAGCGGTCAAGGACGATGCCACAGATCTGAGCGGCTTCAGCAAGATCCTCTTCAACAAATACTACGTAGATGAGCTCTACGATCGTGTCATCGTTCAACCGATTCTGAGGATTTCGCGATTCTGTTGGAGGGTCATAGATGCTGGCATCATCGATGGTGCTGTCAACGCGGTCGGCTGGGGATCAAAGGGAGCAGGGTGGTTGGTCAGCATGTTCCAGACCGGTTCTATCAATACTTATGCTTTCATTCTAACCGTCGGGGTACTGTTCGTCCTTGGCGCCAGCTTGTTTTAAGGGGCTCTGATCATGAGCGCACTACTCGATTCCGTCGGATACACCGACTGGGTGCTTCATGCATTGATCTGGCTACCGGTGTTAGGGATTGGGCTTACCGTTTGGTCTGGAGAGAAACGCGCTAAGAGCGTCGCGTTCTGGTGGTCCGCCGCTGTATTCGTCTTGAGTCTCGGACTCTGGTGGGCATTCGACCCTGCATCTGGCACAATGCAGATGGAGACTACGTCTCCGTGGATTCCTCAGTGGGGGATTAACTACTCTTTAGGGATCGACGGTATCAGTCTCTTCATGGTGCTGCTCACCACCTTTTCTACGTCGATAGCGATCTTGGGATCGTTCAATTACATCAAGACAAAAGAGACAGCCTTTTACGCGCTGATGCTTCTTTTAGAAGCCGCTGTGATCGGTGTCTTTGTAACGACGGACGTCTTCCTTTTCTATGTCTTCTTCGAGCTTACGCTCGTACCGATGTACTTCATTGTTGGTATATGGGGTGGTGAGAGACGGATCTATGCCGCGATAAAGTTTTTCCTGTATACGGCTTTTGGGTCTCTTCTCATGTTGGTTGGAATTCTCTTCCTGTTCTGGAAAGCCAAGAATTTCATGGGTATGCCGACATTTGCTTACGAAGATTTCTTGCTGGTACCATTGTCTGGAACGGAGCAACTGTGGCTTTTTACCGCATTCGCGCTCGCGTTCAGTGTAAAGGTTCCTGTCTTTCCTCTGCACACATGGCTTCCTGACGCGCACGTCGAGGCTCCGACACCTGGATCCGTGATTCTTGCTGCGGTGCTGCTCAAGATGGGTACGTACGGCTTCCTTCGATTCCTGCTGCCGTTCTTCCCACTAGCGTCACAGCATCCAACCGTAGTGACTACGATGCTCGTTCTAGCTGTGATCGGGATTCTTTACACGGCCTGGGTTGCAGCTGTGCAACCGGACGCGAAGAAGTTGGTTGCGTACACGTCCGTGGCGCATATGGGTTTTGTGGTGCTTGGCGTTTTTGCACTCAATGTGAATGGCCTCCAGGGTGGCCTGGTCGTAATGATCTCACACGGCATCAGCACGGGGGCACTCTTCCTACTTCTCGGTATGTTATACGAACGGCGCCATACTCGCAGAATTGCTGATTTCGGCGGGATCGCTCGAGTCGCACCATGGTTCGCAACAGCGTTCATGATTACTGCGTTAGCCTCGATCGGGCTGCCAGGCACCAGCGGTTTCGTAGGGGAGTTCCTGGCCTTGATGGGCGCCTTCGAATCTCATCCGACGATCGCCTTCCTTGCTACGCTCGGTGTGATCTTCGCCGCCTATTACATGTTGCCGATGTTGCAAACGATTTTCTTCAACAAGCTAGAAACTGCCGAGAACAGAGAGGTCGAGGATCTGAACGGTCGCGAAATTGCAATTCTCAGTCCCTTGTGCGCCCTGATGATAATAATCGGCTGTAATCCGACCCCTATCCTTGAGCGGATGGAGCCGAGCGTACGGATCGTCCTCGAACGGATAGAGGAGGCCGGGGAGAAGTCGTCAGTGCTCAATGTCATTGATATAGCATCGCCGGCTCAAGCAGAAGAAGTCACTCAGCCAGAAGGCATAAACCAAGGCAGCCGCTCAGGGCTGGCCGATGGCGAGGGATAGGCCGCACGATCGTGGAACTCGATTTTAGTCGTCAACTTCATTACTTCTGGGCTCTTATGCCTGAGATGATCCTCTGTGTGTGGGGCATGCTGGTCCTTGTCAGGGGTGTTTCAGTTAAATACAAAGATCAAACTGTGTCTCCGAGCGGAGACCCCAGCTTCGCCGGAGGGGCTGAGTTGGGCTGGCTGGCTCTCGGCGGAATACTTGTTTCCGCCATGGCCAACGGTTGGCTGTATGGCGTTGAAGAAATCGGCCGCGACTCGATGATCGCCGTTGACGGGTTTCGCTTGTTCTCCAACTGGGTGCTCCTGTTGGCTGCCGCTCTCGCGATCATGATCTCTTTGGCGTACGTATACAGACAACGTCTGCAAGCGGGCGAGTTCTACGGACTTATCCTGCTTTCGACCGCCGGAATGATGTTTATGACAGGCGCTAGGGATCTGATCGTGATCTTCCTGGGGCTCGAGGTCATGTCGATCTCAGTATATGCCCTTACTGCTTTCAATCGCCGAGATAAGAAGTCGGCAGAGGCTGGCCTGAAGTATTTTCTTTTGGGTGCTTTTGCCACCGGGTTCTTCCTATATGGGATCGCTCTCGTTTATGGTGCCACGGGGAGCACGAACGTATACGACATCGGAAATGTGGTCTCGTCTGGCGATGCATCGTCGACGCTGCTGAACATCGGAATCGCGTTCTTGACCATCGGCTTCGGTTTCAAAGTTTCAGCGGTTCCATTCCACATGTGGACCCCGGATGTATACGAAGGAGCGCCTGCTCCCGTGACAGCTTTTATGTCTGCTGCCGTGAAGGCTGCTGCCTTCGTTGCGTTTTTGCGTGTCTTCATGGTTGGGTTGGATGGTGCTTACGATACATGGTACCCAATCATGTGGTGGTTGGCTGCGCTAACGATGATCGCGGCTAACCTGATGGCACTAGTGCAATCCAACGTAAAGCGGATGCTCGCCTATTCGAGTGTCGCACATGCTGGGTACCTCCTCGTGGCGATCACGGCGTCAAACCAGGCTTCTGCAGCAGGCCTCCTGTTTTATCTGCTGATATACGCAGTAATGAACATTGGTGCTTTTGCCATTGTTATTGCCGTCGCGCACCATGCCGAGGACCGGATGCAGATAGAGGACTATGCCGGTTTCGGTTGGGCGCAACCGATGATCGGGCTGTTTTTGACCGTATTCCTGCTCTCGCTAGCAGGCTTTCCGGGCACCGGCGGCTTCATGGCAAAAATCTTCCTGCTGCAAGCCGCAGCCGATGCCCAGCTTTGGTACTTGATGGTCGTGTTGGTGCTCACGACGATCGCGTCATACTGGTACTATCTGCGAGTTGCTTGGTTCATGTGGATGAAGCCTCAGGATGCCGACGGTCAACACGACCGAGTGGTAGTCCCTGTCCCAATGAGGATCGCACTGGTGACTTCAGTGGCGATAGTGCTCTATTTGGGATTATTCCCGGGTACTGCGATTGATTTCGCCCGCGAGAGTGTTGAAGGACTCGGAGCTCTCAGCGGCGCTATGCCTGGACTAGGTCAGTAGTAACAGGCCTCATTGTTTGACGCATTGCGGGAAAACGTTGCTTTCTGAATTCACTGGACGACGCTCTACCCGTCGGTGTTAACGCCGGAGGAATACCATGGAATCCCATATCTTCAGACAGTACGACATCCGAGGCATAGTTGGACTTGATCTAGATCCCGGCGTTACAGAAGCCGTCGGCCGTGCCTTTGCCTCTCATGTGCGCGCTGCCACGAACTCGGAGAATCCACGTATCGCCGTTGGCTGCGACAATAGGGTGTCTTCACCAGAACTTGCAGCTGGCCTGATCAGCGGTATCACAGCAGCAGGCGCCGATGTTCTCGATATAGGTACGGTTCCGACTCCTGTCCTATATTGGGCAGAGTGCGCCTACGGTACTGATGCCGCCGTGCAGATCACAGGATCGCATAACCCACCCGAGTGGAATGGCATAAAGCTGACATGCGGCCGCGCGGCGTTGTACGGCGATGCGATCCAAGAGCTTTACGGCCGGATCATGCATAAAACCGTGGACACGGGTGAGGGCAATGTCGAACGGAAAGAGGTCCTCGACGAGTATATAGAAGATATCGCTGGCCGGTTCACACTCGAGCGTCCGATGAAGGTCGCGGTGGATTGCGGCAATGGGAGTGGTGCCCTAGTCGCAGAAAAACTTTTTAAGGCGTTGGGTGTTGAGGTCACGCCGCTGTTCTGTGACTCCGATGGGACCTTCCCAAACCACCATCCCGATCCGACAGTTGATGCGAACCTTGAGGATTTGATAGCGACGGTATGTGCAGGCTCGCACGACTTAGGTGTAGCCTTTGATGGTGACGCGGATCGACTTGGGGCTGTAGACGAAGATGGCCAGATTGTCAGAGGTGATCTGCTTTTGCTCCTCTTTGGACTTGATCTTCTGGACAGGAAGGGGCCCGGCCAGAGATTGGTTTTCGATGTCAAATGCAGTCAGGCTCTCCCAGAAGTGTTCGAGGCAAGTGGTGGCGAGCCGATCATGTGGAAAACAGGGCATTCCCTGCAGAAGGTGAAAATGAAGGAAGCCGGCGCGCTGCTGGCCGGAGAACTATCCGGCCACATCATGGTCGCCGACGAATATTATGGTTTTGATGACGCCCTTTACGATGCCTGTCGTCTAATCTGGATTTTGAGTTGCTCCGAGCGGTCACTGGGAGAACGAGTGGGCGACTTTCCTGCATACGTTTCTACTGCAGAGATCCGAATTGACGTTACGGAAGATCAGAAGTGGGAGGTCGTAGAGGCAGCGGTAGAATACTTCCGATCCCACTATGATGTTATTGACGTAGACGGAGTCCGAGTTCTGTTCGGAGACGGTTGGGCACTACTCCGCACGTCTAATACTCAGCCAGTAATTGTTGCGCGTTTTGAAGCGCGGACGAAAGAGAGACTCGAGGAGATAAGGACAATCGTGGCCGACTGGCTGGAAGGCCAAGGAATAATCCTCCCCTGACTAAGGACAGCAGTGGAACTCACGACAACCAAAGACAAGAGCCCGAAGGATAATTCGATGATTGAACTGGTCTCCAAGCTATGAGGTCACCGAGACAGGACCTCGCGGTGGCACTGCGTGGGGGACGGGTGGTGCTCACAGGGATAATGATCGTCAGTTTGATAGCGATCATGGGTCGAGCACTGACGTCGCTTTATGTCGAAGTGCTTTGGCAGCAGCAGGCGGGTTACCTAGGGGTCTACTGGCGAAGGTTTTTTTGGGAAACCGGAGTCCGGATCCTCGGAGGAGTAGCGGTCGCCCTCCTTGCTTACTACAACCTTAAGGGGGCTTCGGCCTCCCTCGGTGGTTTTCAAATTCGTCGCCGTTTTGGAAACCTCGAGATCTCTGAGCAACTCCCGAAGCACTACGTCACGTGGGGGGCGCTTATGATAGCGGGACTCTTTGGACTTTGGTTTGGTGCCTCTCTTCCCGGTGGGCTTGGTAGAGACGTTCTACATGCAGTTTCTGCGGCGGAGTGGGGTCGAGTAGATCCAATTTTTTCGAAGGACTTAGCTTTTTACGTTTTCTGGTTGCCGGTGCTGGACGCTGCGGTGGTTTACACGCTAGTTGTCACCTTCCTAGTCCTTGCACTGACAGCTGCGGTTTATGCGGCGGCTGGTGGGGTGACTCTGCAATCTGGTCGCTTTCGACTATCGGAGGCCGCGCGGAGGCATCTGGGTGTGATTCTGTCAGCTGTCTTGCTGCTCCTCGCTACTCGCTGGTACCTGAGTGGTTTCGGGCTTTTGATAAACGGTAATTCAGCTGTCCAGGGGATCTTCGGATTCGCCGATGCTGAAGCGAGGCTTCCGGCATTGCAGACAATGAGCATCGTCGCAATTGGAGCGGCAGCGGCAATTCTCTGGGGTTCTTGGCATAACCGTCCGGCTGTGGTCGGCGGGGCGTTCGGAGCGGTGATCCTCGGTGGGGCTCTCATCACTAACCTCTACCCATCGCTGGTTCAGAGCTTTCGAGTTGAGCCGAATGAGCTTGAGAGAGAGACCCCATTTATTCGCCAAAACCTAGAGTTCACGCGCCTAGCCTACGGGATAGACGAAAAGTCACTAGAGAGGCGCCCATTCGATTTTGACGCGTCAGCGCCAATAGACTGGGGAGAGGCGGCAGAACAGTTTTCAGGCCTCCCTATATGGGGGTCTGGGGCTGCGGCACCTCTTTTGACCACGTACCGGGAAGTTGAGGCTCGCTTCCAGTACTACGATTTCGATCGGATATCTGTCGACAGATACGATACTGACGATGGATTGGTTCCTGTGACTATCGCTGTGCGACAGGTCGACCCAACAGGTATCCCAGATCAAAACTGGCAAAACCTCCACCTGCGAGAGCGTTACGTGGCCGGGGTCGGTGCTGTAGCGAGTGCCGCGAATAGTCGGACCGCGGAAGGTCGACCTGAGATGCTCATGCGTGGTCTTCCACCGGAGACGCTCAACAGCTCTGTGGGTGCCGTGCCCCTTGAACTCGAGAGGCCTGATGTGTTCTTCGGGACACGTGCGGATCGTTCGCGCGAATATGTCATAGTGACCCCGGATGTCGATCAGTTCCAGTCCCCGAATGGGTCGGTTGGAGTTGCGGGGACCGATTTTCCAGAGGGAATCCAGGTATCATCGACATTTCGAACGCTGGTGCTAGCATGGCACTTTCGTTCGGCAAACCTTTTGTTCTCGTCCGAGCTCACGGAGGAGAGTCGCCTCGTGCATAAGCGACGTGTAAGCGATCGCGTCCGCGCCGTGGCTCCATTTCTTCGTTTCCCAGAGGCCCCATACCCAGTAGTGGCAAACGGCCGTGTGTTCTGGATCCTAGAGGGGTTTACCAGCAGCTTGGCGTTTCCTCTTTCCGCAGTGTATGACCTTGGCTCAAGCAGACAGTTCATGCGGTATGTGCGAAATAGCGTGAAGGTGACCGTCGATGCTGTTACCGGTGAAATATTTTTTTATCGGGTGCCGGTCGAGGATCCGATGGCGGATGCATTCGCACAAGCCTATCCGGAGATCTTCCTTGGTATAGAAGAAATGCCCCAAGACTTGAGGGAGCATCTCCGTTATCCCCGTTCGCTTTTGGATCTGCAGAGCGATGTGTTACTGCAGTATCACCAAGAAACAGCTGAGGAATTTCACGGTCAACAAGATGTGTGGGTACAGGCCCAGGAGCTCTCCAATAGCCCGAATCCGGTCCCCTACGTTCCAGAGTACGGGATCTATACCTTGCCCGACGAGGAAGTGGCACAGTTCCAGCTGACGAACGTTTTTGTTCCCGCTGGACGGGAGAATCTCACAGCTATGCTTGTGGCTCGGACAGATACGAAAGGGACTCCTGAAATGATTCTCATGGATGTCCCAGTAGATGACGAGGTTCTTGGTCCGCGGTTGATAGAGGCTCGGCTTGAACAGGACCCGGTTATTTCGCAACAGTTCTCGCTATGGAGAACGGGCGGAAGTCGAGTGTGGACTGGTCACCTGCATCTTGTCCCGGTAGGGAATCGCCTACTCTACATGGAGCCGGTATTCTTGGCAGCGGAGGAAGACGCGATCCCTGATCTGACACGTTTTGTTGTGAGTGACGGGATTCGAGTGGTGATGGCCGAATCTCTTGTCGAAGCGATTGCAGTGATGGCGGGAGCGATGCTCGGCCCAGATCCCGAAGGTAGCATCGCGAAGGACGTTCAGCCGCCGGCAGGTGTACAACCTTGGCCGACGGCCGCCTTGGCGGTGTTGGTCCAGGCAGAAGAGCGTGCTCGAGCAGGAGATTGGGCGGGTTTTGGCATCGCCTTGGCTGAGCTTCGGGTTCTTCTAGAGAGACTAGAATCCGAAGAGCGCTAGGCGTCGTTGATCCTCTATGGGGCCGCTGGTAGTTTTTCGTGCTGTACCGGCCACACGTTTTGACTGGTGAGCTGGTGAGATCCCAACTCTTTGCATAAAAGCGCATGGATATTCACGA
>Ga0114933_10000678_pt1 | contig 40379 bp, 38 predicted proteins | sample 4SBtaG_FD_89691 | JGI IMG/M metagenome (GOLD analysis project Ga0114933, IMG submission 89691) | Deep subsurface microbial communities from Kolumbo volcano to uncover new lineages of life (NeLLi) - 4SBTROV12_W25 metaG | ecosystem: Environmental > Aquatic > Marine > Volcanic | place: Kolumbo... | reverse complement strand
AATAAAATCGTGGCATCATAATTCGAATTTTCGAAATTATGTACAAAATCTATAATGGATTTTTGTATAATATTATCTCCAAGAAAAACAAGGAATTTTTCATCATTGATGAATTCTTTGCATAACCTGATTGCATGTGCAATTCCTCTAGGCTCATCTTGTTCAATGTATGTAATGTTTACTCCAAAATTGGAACCATCACCATAGTATTCCTGTACCTTGTTTGAACCTACTCCGCCAGTAATTATTGCAATATCGGTTATGCCTGTTTGTACAATTGATTCTAAGCAATATTGTGACATGGGTTTATTGGCAATTGGTAAAAGTTGTTTTGGTCCTGTATGAGTTAATGGTCTTAAACGAGTTCCATGTCCACCGTGTAAAATTATTCCTTTCATGATATTTTTTATTGATTTTTTTTCCATGGAGTTGAGTCTAAAACTGTTTGAGAAATATCATTTAAAATTTCAGGATTGGCTAAATACCATTGAATTGTTTTTTCTAAACCTTCATCAAAATTTGTTGTTAGTTTCCAGTCTAATTCATTAGATATTTTTTGTGAAGTCATACTATATCTAAAATCGTGACCAGGTCTATCTTCAACAAATTCAATCAAATCTTCTGACTTGTTCATAATCTTTAGAATTTTTTTAACGATTGTAATATTATCTATTTCATTATCTGCAGAAATATTGTATGATTCTCCAGACTTTCCATTAAAAAGTATATTTTCAACAGCATCACAATGATTATCAACAAAAATCCAATCACGGATATTTTTTCCTTCACCATAAATTGGAATTTTAAGATTTTTATTTGCTAAAACTATTGTTTTTGGTATTAATTTTTCTATAAATTGTCTTGGACCAAAATTGTTTGTGCATCTTGTGATTATGACATCTGAATTAAATGTGGTAGAATAAGAATTAATCAGTAGTTCTGCTGCAGCTTTTGTTGCTGCATATGGACTCGAAGGATTAAATTTTGACTGTTCATCTGCAGTACCTTGAATTAAACTCCCAAATACTTCATCAGTAGATATTTGAATCATTCGTTTCTTTTGCTTTGTAATTATATCTAGAATTGTAAATGCACCTCTAATATTAGATACCAAAAATGGATTTGCATCATTTATGCTTCTATCTACATGTGATTCTGCAGCAAAATTTACCACTGCATCACATTTTTCAATTTGCTCCTCCATGAATTTCTTATTTGAAATATTACCTTTGACAAAATTATAATTCGTAGAATTCTTTATCTGAGATAAATTTCTATGATCAGAACCATATAATTCAGCATCAACATTAGTTATCTCAATATTGTCATGTTCTAATAATTTCAAAATAAAATTACTTCCAATAAATCCTAGTCCTCCAGTAACGAGTATTTTCATACAATCACAAATTTTCTAATCCTAATAAAATATTGTATAATTTGCTTAGTACCTTTAAATCCAAACTTTTATTGGTTAAAATCACTATTTTTTTCAAGTGGATGAAGAAAATTTTTCTGTATTGGATTTAGAAAAACATGAAACTAAAGATGTTCATGATTCGCATATTAATGGAGAATTAACAGTAATCTGGAGAAATTGGGATGAAATCATAAAGAAACCCAATATGATTTATCTTAATTCAGTCAATCCTGGAGAGATAAAAGGACCACATATTCATAAAAACAGAACAAGTTATTTTTATTGTATTGATGGAAAAATGGTTATTATTATACAAAACAAAGATGGAAAATACCATGAAATTGAAACAGATTCAACAGAACCTAAATTAGTTTCTGTTTCTAACGGTGTTGCTGCAGCAATAATTAATCCTTCAAAAAATGCATCAAAGATTTTAGTATTGGCAGATATAGCTTGGAAACCAAATGACAATGAAATGATCAATACTACATTTACTGATTATGATTGGAATAAATGGAAAAAAAATTAGATCATTATTAAATTGACAAACAATATTATCCTGCTTGACTCTATTGATGAGTTTTCAACTAATCTAAATAATTCTAAAATTATAGTATTTGATTACTTAACTCATAAAAATTTATATGAAAAAAATATTTCACATTCATTTTACGATGAATATTTGTCAGATGATGAAATTAAAGATTTATTTGATTTTTTAAATTCTAGACATACTTGGAATCAAATTTCATCTAATTTGGTATTTGAAGATGTCAATCTTCTTCAAATTATTAGTCCTTTAGAATTTCATGAAACATTTTTTCCAATTATTAAAAAAATTTATGCAATTAAAAATATTATAAAAAATGAGAATCCAAATAACATACAAGTATCCAAAAATTTATTATTAATCGCTGAACAATTTGCTGATAAAAAATTAATTAAAGAAATACCACTATCACTTAGAACTACCAAAAAAGGATTTAATTCAGAACAAATTGAGATTCGTTTTAATTTACTTAGAAAACCAATCGTATTGTACATCTCTAAAAAATTATTTTTGAAATTAAAATCAATTCAAGAAAATATAATATGTAAAATTTTTAATTTATGGTATAAACCAAATAAAACAAATAAAATTAATTTAATTCTAGAATTTAATCCAGCACTTTTTTCATCATTACTTCATGAGTTTAGAAATTCATCTAATACATCTGTCTTTTTTAATCAACGAAGATCTGCAGTATGGAATTGGAAATCGATACAAAATTTAAGAAAAAGTAACTGTAAAGTGCTAAACCCCAACAATTTTTTTCACACCAATGATGAGCAATTTGAAAATATCAAATCACAATATGAATCAAAACTTAAACATTTTTGGGAGAATGATGAAAAACTCAAAGTTTTATTTTCTAAAGAATGTATACAATTCTGGCCTGAAATCAAGAAAAAATTGGTTAGTTTGTATAATTCAAGATTAGAAGATTATTTAAAATACATCATAATTTCCAAAAATCTACTAAATGAAGTTCCAGTTAACATGATTTTGTCAATTAGTGAATCTGGAGAAAATGAAAATACCATCCGGCTATCTAATAAGAAAAAAATCACTACTTGTTTGTTACAACATTCATTCTTTAGATATGATGAACAATTGTATAATTTTCAATGGCGATATGAGAATGAATCAATGTACGGATTCAAATCAGATTATTATTTACTTTGGGGTGATGCTGATTATGATTTTTATTCTAGATTTGGTATACCAAAAGAGAAATTAATTATTACTGGTAGTCCAAAACACGATACTTATTTTCCAATCAAAAAAACAAATAACAAAAAAACTGTTCTTTTAGCTATAATGCCAATCACTAATGTTAGTGGTTTATGCAGAATCCAAACATATCTTGATTATGAATTAATGTTAAACAAACTTATTCAAACCTTGAAACAAATTAACAATGTAAATATAATTATCAAACTTCATCCTGGTGAAAATTTCTCTAATATGTTACTTAACCGATTTTTTGAATCTGTACATCCTGATATTCTAGTTTTACAAACAAAACCTTCAAAAGAATTGATTGAATCTGCAGATTTGTTAATTCATACTGGTCCTGAATTTTATGAAGTATCAACCATAATTTTAGAAGGAATGCTTCTAGGAAAACCAGTAATTGATGTGTATCTTAATGAAGATTTTGAAAATTTGAAACAACTGAATAACGGTTTTCTCAGAATATCTGGAAATAACGATCTTGATAAAATTAAAAAAATTATTTCTGATGAATCTCTTTTAGAAAAATTAAAACAAGGAACATTTACTAAATTACCAAAATATATCTCCAATCAAAATAATGCGTCTTTACATGTTAGAAATTTTTTAGATAAAGTTAATTAATAAAATATATCTAATCAGATAGTTCAATCTCATAGGTCTTTTGAATAAATTTAAAACCATTTGATTTAAAAAATTTTTCAGAATTAGTATTTTTTGGGCTTACATTAGCTAAGTATCTTTTTCTTGGAGATTTTTTTATTAATTCTGATAGTATAGTTTTTCCAAAACCTTTTTTTTGGAATGATTTTTTAATAAAAATACCAATCTCATTTTGAGAAGTTAAATAAACTGAACCAATCTTTAATTCTCCAAATTTAACTACATACCATTTATCGTATGGTTTAGATTTAATAAATTTCAAATGTTCATCATACGTTGGCATTTTTTTATGTGAAATATTTGCTCGTGGGTCTCTTTCTTTAAGTAAATTATACAAAAATCTATGATCATTTTTTGTTATTAATGTTATTTTTATTTTAGTTTCCTTCATAAACTACAATATTTTATCAAAGAATAAATCTTATGAAGAAATTGCATTAATTGTGAATACATTCATTATTGCAGAAATTGCTTCCAATTGGGAAGGAAATATTGTAAAAGCAAAAAAACTCATCAAAGAATGTAAACTTGCAGGTGCAAATGCAGTAAAATTTCAAATGTGGCGTGCAATTGATCTATATGACTCAAAACATCCAAACTGGAAAGAAATTAAAAAATCTGAAGTAACATTTGAAAAGGCAAGAATTTTTAAAAAATTTGCCGATAAACAAAAAATTGATTTTTTTTGTAGTGCATTTTACCCGGAAGCCGTAGATTTTCTAGAAAAATTAAATGTCAAACAATACAAAATTGCATCACGAACTTGTCTATTCAATGATCCAAATTCTTATGAAACATTACTTTCAAAAGCAAAAACTCGAAAACCTGTTGTCATTAGCATGGGTATGGGTGGAAATAAAAACAAAATCAAAAAAATTTTTCATTCGAATAAAATTACTTTTTGTTATTGTATATCTAAATATCCTACAAAGTTTGCTGAGATTAATTGGAAAAAAGCAATAAAATTTGACGGTTTTTCTGATCATACAATTGGAATTGCCGCACCAATTCTATTTACTACTCTAAAAAAAATTAGTGGTTCAAAAAATATTCTAATCGAAAAACACATAAAATTATCTAACACTAAAGGTCCTGATGCATCTTCTTCATTAGATATAGTAAAATTTTCTGAAATGATTTCAAATATTAGAACTATTGAAAATGCAAAAATCTAACGCTCATTTTTATTAATAATCTTAATTATTTTTTGTAAATCTTTAGTTGACAGATTAGGATGTGTTGGTAATGTAATTATTGATTTAGATGCATATTCTGTATTAGGTAATTTTAATTTTTTATTAAAAAATTGAAATTTGTGAATTGGTTGATAATGAGTTCCAGTTTCAATTCCTTCTTCTAACAATTTTTTCCTTAATTTCTCTCTATTCTTTACTAGTATCCAGTAAAAATGATAACTAGAATCTTTATCAAATTTCATTTTTTGTAAACATCTTAATTCTTTTGAATATATTTTAGCATTATTCATTCTAATTTTATTTAATTTTTCTAATTTTTCTAATTGAATTAATCCTATTGCTGCTGACAATTCATTCATATAATAATTCCAACCAAGTTGTTTAACATCATATTTTGTTTTGATTCTATCCGTTATGCCACACCAACGTTTTGCAAATAATTCTTTTTGAATTTTTTCAGAATTTGAATCATTTATGCTAATTAATCCTCCTGTTGGCATTGCTAGATTTTTTACTGGATGAAAGCTAAAACAAACAAATTTTCCATGAGTTCCGATTTTTTTCTTATTATAAGAAGAACCTGTTGCATGGGCTGCATCTTCAATCAACGTTAAATTATTTCTTTTACAAATTGTTTGAATTTTATTTAGTTTTGCAGGCATTCCTGCAAAATGAACTGGCAAAATCATTTTAGTAGATCTGGACATAGAATCTTCAATTTTTTCAACATCCATGCATAAAGTATCCAGTTCTATATCCACAAAAATGGGTTTTCCTTTATTTGCTATAACTGCTTGAGCTGTAGATACAAATGACATTGATGGCAAAATTACTTCTTTATTTTCAATTTTTTCCATTGAAAGTGCAAGATATAATGCAGCTGTACCACTATTTACTGCAACACTACCTCTCGATTTAATTATTTTTTGAAATTCTTTTTCAAATTTTCTTACTAAATTTTTTCCAGAACCGTCTGCCCATGATTTACTCTCAAGTATTTTCCCTACAGCAGAAATTTCACGATTATCAATTATTGGATCAAATAATTTTATCTTTTTTTTCACTATGTTATCTTTTATGACTTTGTTAATAGATTTAGTGTATAATTTCTCAGATTATTCATTAGAAAGGTAAAAAACAATGAAATTTAATCAAAAATATGAAAATTTGTAAAACCTGTATTCAACCTGATACTAGACCTGGAATATATTTTGACGAAAATGGAATATGTGGTTCGTGTCTTTGGGAATCCGAAAGAAAAAAAATAGATTGGAATCATCGATTTAATGAACTTAAAGAAATTGCTGACACTGCAAAAAAAAATTCTAAATCTAATTATGATTGCGTTATTGGTGTTAGTGGAGGAAAAGACAGTACAACACAGGCTATAATTGCAAGAGAAAAACTAGGATTACATTGTTTATTAGTAAATGCTGAACCTGAAGGTTTAACAAAATTAGGTGAACATAATATTGAAAATTTGAAACAATTGGGCTTTGATGTTATTTCAATAAGGCCTAATCCAAAAATTTTAAAGAAAATGATTAAATGGAATTTTTTTAATCATCTCAATCCTGTAAAAGCCACTGAATTTTCTTTATGGTCCTCAACATACATTATTGCAGAAAAATTTAATATTCCATTAATCCTTCAAGGTGAAAATCCTGGTTTAACTTTGGGCACTAGACTTACAGGAGTAGGTACTGATGGTAATGCATTAAAAGCTAACATGCTTCAAACATTATCAAAAGGGTACTCAGAATATCTGGAAATTGATGGAGTAACTGAAAAAGATTTGTATTTTTTTCATTACAACCGAGAAAAATTAGAAAAAAATAATACAAAAGGAGTATGGTTGAATTATTATATTAAAGAATGGTCGAATAGAAACTCTGCTGAAACTGCAGAAAAATATGGTTTTAAAATGAGAGATGAAAATTTTGATCCTGAATCTATTGGAACTTATGTAAGATATTTTCAATTGGATACAGATCTTACACAAGTAAATCAACTACTAAAATTTATTAAATTTGGATTTGGTCAATGTATGGATCATGCATGTTATGATATTGTAGATAAAAAAATTTCTCGTGAAGAAGGAATTAACCTAGTAAGAAAGTATGATGGTAAATGTTCTTCTAAATACATAAAACTTTTTTGTGATTATATAGAAATTTCAGAAAAAGAATTTTGGGATACCGCTGAAAAGTTTAGAGGGAATATGTGGAAAAAAGAAAATAATGTCTGGAAAAATATGATCTGGGATTTATTTTAGAATTTTAATTTTTCATCAAATTTTTGAACTAATTCATGAATTTGGTCTATAGATAATTTTTCAGTATTTTCAGATGTGTATGATTGTAAAGCAGAATTTTTCTTTATTTTAGATTGATACGAATCTAGTATTTCTTGATCCGTAATACTAGGGTTGGATATCATGAATTTATCATTTAAATCCCAACTATTTCTCATCTCTTCATCATTGATTAAAACTTCATGAAGTTTTTCTCCAGGTCGAATTCCAATATTCTCAACTTCAAAGTTTCCAAATATTTTTTGAAAAACATTTTTAATTTGTGAAATAGAATATCCTTTTAATTTTGGTACATAAATTTCTGCTGCTTTTCCATTTACTGTACAATCTAAAATAAAATCTAATGCCTGTTCTATTGTTATGGAGAATCTTGTCATATTTTCATCCGTGATTGTAATCTTATTCATTTTCTTTATTTGCTCAAGAAATTTTGGTATTACTGAACCACTACTTCCAAAAACATTTCCATATCTTACAGCTAGAAATTGAGTTCTGTACCTTTCAATGTTTAAATAATTATTTGCTGAAATGAATAATTTCTCCATTAATAATTTAGTTGCACCATAAGTATTGAGAGGTGATACAGCTTTGTCAGTACCGATACAAACAACTCTCTCAACATTCTGTATTAAAGATGAATCTATAACATTTTGTGAACCAATAACATTTGTTTTTATTGCTTCAAATGGATTATACTCTATTATTGGAACATGTTTTAACGCTGCAGCATGAAAAACAATATCAATATCTTCCATTGATTTGATTAATCGTTCTTTATCTCTTATATCTCCAATTAAAAATCGTAAACGATTATCGGATAACTCTGAACTCATTTGAACCTGTTTATTCTCATTTCTACTTAAAATTCTAATAGTATCGACATCTGATTTTAATAATTTTTTTGTAAGTGCTTGTCCTAATGAACCTGTTCCTCCTGTAATTAGAATTTTTTTACCATCAAGCATAACTGATAATTTTTTTATTACTACAAGAACCTTTCTTCCTATTCCTCTTTTTAAAACCAATTAACAATTCTTAAAAAATCATTTTTCAATCATTCTCAATAGACTTATAAGATCATAATTCAGAAAAGGACGATATCGTTGAATACCGCTGATGAAAAAAATCGTATTTCTGTTGACGATGAAATATATTTACTAGAAAATAGATTTGAAAATCCTAAAGAGATTTTTAAAAAAATTTGCTCTATTATTAAAACTCATAATCATTCTGAAAAACTGAATGTATGTGATGTTGGATGTGCAACTGGAGAATTTCTTTATTATTTTAAAAATATTTTTCCTAATCATGATGTTTTTGGATATGATATTTCAGATTCTATGATTCAAATTGCCAAAAAAATGATTCCAGAAGGAACTTTTTTTGTAGGTAATGTTAATTCAAAACAATTCTCATCCAAAACTTCTTTTGACATAGTAACTATGACTGGGGTTCTTAGTATTTTTGATGATCCACAAACTTCTATAATTAATTGCCTTTCCCTAGTAAAAAAAAATGGTTTAGTTATAATTTCTGGCATTTTTAATCCAAATCCTATTGATGTTATATTGAGATATCGAAGTCCAGAATCTACTGATTTAGATTTAAAAACAGGCTGGAATGTTCATTCTTGTCACACTATTGAAAAAATTATCAAACAAATAGCACCTAAAGCAAAATTATCCTGGCATAATTTTGAAATGCCTTTTGAGATAAAACAAACATCTGATCCAATGAGAACTTGGACTGTTAAAATTGATAATAAATTTTCCTTAGTTAATGGAGCTTCTCAAATATGCCATATGAAAATTTTAGAACTTAGACTTTAGTAGTTTTTAAAATCTAAAATAAATTTTTTGTATAGCAAGTATTAATTAATGATAAAATCTAGTTTACTTAATGCAATCTGAATCTAATGATGAATCAAAACCCGCATATGTCAAAAGAATTGAAAGAATTAATCCTGAAAAACAATTATCAGATGTATTGACTAAAAAATTTGGAAAAAGATTTTCTGATTACCGGGAAGAATATTATAAAATATTGAATAGTTCTAAAGAAAATTATAAGCATGTACCAGATTATCCACTTAATGTATTAGTTGAAGTTGTGAACAAATGTAATTTGGAGTGTATAATGTGTCTTTCTTCTCATAGAAAGGGGCCAACAAAAGTCATTAGTAATGAAACAATTTCAAAATTATTTAAAGAATTTAAAGAAAATAATTTACCTGCATTAATGTTTGGTGCTGGTGATGAACCACTAATGTTTTCTGATATTGATAAAATGTGGGAAATTGCCAATTCATCTGGAATTATGGATATTTTCATTTTTACTAATGGCACATTATTGAATGAGGAAATGTGTAACAAAATTCTTGATCATGATGTTGCTAGAGTATTCATATCATTAGATGCAGCTACTGAAGAAACTTATGCCAAAATTAGATTAAAAAATAAGCATATAGAAGATGATACTTCTAATCAAAATAATCTAAAAATTATTCATGAAGATTCAAACCAACTTGCTATTATAGAAGAAAATGTAAAGAGATTGTTAGAATTAAGAAATTCAAGAAATCTTGAATTGCCACAAATACGACTTTCATTTGCAGTTCAACAAAGAAATAAACACGAAATAGAATTATTTAAAAAGAAATGGGAAAATATAGTTGATTTCATAGAATTCCAACAAACTATGAATATTGATTTTGATAAATTATCCAGACTTTCTGAAGAAGAACGTTGGAAGAGAAGAGAACCACTTTTTGAAAAAGATTTTGTAAAAGATTGTAAGGCACCGTTTCATTCTGCTACAGTTTGGGCCGATGGTTCAGTAATTCCTTGTTGTACTTTTCAAGGTAAGAATTTGACTTTAGGCAACATTAATGGAATTCCAGAATTAAATATTCCTGCACAATCATTAAAAGAATTATGGAATGGTGAAAAAATTAATGAATTACGAGAGCAATTTAGAACTGGAAAATTAAACATTGTTTGTCAATACTGTTTGAATCACACTCAAGCTGATATTTGGAAAAATATTGAAGAGGAAAGAAAATAGTTCAATTATAAATTCTCAAAAATTGCTTTATATGTAAAATTTTAGATTTCTATATGACAATAAAAAATTCACGCCTTATCACAGGTTTACTTTCAATTGGAATTGGTGATATTGGTGGAACTGCAATAGGAATGGCGTTTTGGTTTATGATTGCTAGTGTTTTAGAACCTGTAAAATTTGGTGAAATAGCTTTTTTTATGGGAATTGCAGCAGTATCTTCCACAATTGCTCTATTAGGTTCAGGAAATAGTCTTGTAGTTTTAATTAGCAAAAAAATTCCAATCATTTCCTCTTTTACATTTTTTACTTTAATTTTATGTACAGGAATATCTTTAATCCTTGGACTTTTATTTAATAGATTTGATTTATGTTTACTAACTTTTGCTTTTACAATTGGTGTAATTGGTACTTCAATATTAACTGGAAAACACGAATATAAAAAATTTGGAATATTTAATATAACACAAAAAATTATTCTTTTTACAACTGGATTTGTTACATATTTTATTTTTGAAAAGGATTTATTTCTATTTAGCATTGGTATTTCTTATTTAATTTTCTTACCTGTTGTTATTCGTGGATTCAAAGAATCACAAATTAGTAAAAATATTTTTTGGAATGAAAAAAAATTCATTTTTACTAATTATGTTAGTACTTTAGTTGGAGTATTTGGTAAAGATATTGATAAATTCATAATTCCTGCAATTCTTGGCATAGCAACTTTAGGGCAATTTTCATTATCTGTCCAAATCTATGCTGGAATGATGATAATTCCATTAGTTGTTAACCGATTGATGTTAGCTGAAGAATCTGCTGAAAGACAAACTGGTAAACTTTTCAAATATACTATGATTGTACAGACCATCATCGCAATAACTGCAATGCTTGTTTTACCACAAATCATTCCACATCTTTTTCCAAAATATATTGAAACTATTGAAATTATTCCTATAATTGCATTAAGTATAATTCCTGGTACACTGATTAGTATTTTAACAACTAAAGTTATTGCTAGAAAAAATAATAAAATTCTACTTTTTTCTACTACAATTCAAATGATTACTTTGGCATTAGGAATAACAATTTTTGGTATGATGTTTGGTCCAATTGGTTTAGGAATTGGCCATTTGTTAAGCTATTCTGTAGCAAGTTTCATACTATTACTTTTCTCAAAAAATGCCATTTTTGAGAAATCTAAATAAAATTTGATATTTTCTATACTTTTAGTGTGAATATATGATAAGATTTATCCACGAACTTTAGGCGAATTCATTATGAAGCAAAAAATAATTTTATGGTTAACTGGATATGATTGGACTGAATTTTCTATAGCATATTACATGCAGAAAACTCAAAACTATGAATTTTATGCAATAATAGATGTACAAAACAATCCTAAAGAATTCTTTGAAAATCAAACGTTAGTATCTTTCAAAAAAATCTGGTTTTATCATGATTATGTTAATGCTTTAACAATTAAAAAAACTGAATTGATTAATTCATTTCAAAAAAAATATAATATTCCAGCTATGGATATTGCAAAAAATGATAGAATTTTTATGAAAAAATATAATGTTTTTCATGAATTCTCAAATGAAGAAATAACTGAAATCGTTGCAAATGAATGTCAATTGTTTGAAAATGTATTAGATGAAGTTAATCCTGATTTTTTCTTATCTCTAGAAACTGCTTTCAGACCGCATCATTTTTTCTATTTATTATGTAAAACAAAAAATATTAAGATTCTTATGTTAAATTCTGCAAACTGGGGTGACTATTGCTACATCTCTAAGGATTATCACAAACTAGAAAATTTTAAAGAAAAATTTATTCAAACTAATACTGAAAAAACTAGTTTTGTTGAACAACAAAAAAGAGTATTAGAAATGAAATTATCTAATAAAACTAAAACTTTTTTTAAGAATCAACAAAAATCTTCAAACAGTAAATTTTCTGCAGCATTTTATTATTTATTTAAATCTGATAATAAAACACAAAAGACACATTACACACATTATGGAAGAACAAAATTCAAGGTTCTTTTTAATGAAATATTAATTAATTTTAAACGTAAAAATAGAAAGAAATTCATAGATGAAAATTTATCATATAAAATTCCTAATAATCAAAATCTAATATTTTTTGCATTACAACAAGAACCTGAACGTTCACTTCTAATTTCTGCCCCAGATTATATTGATCAAGTAGAAAATGTAAATTTTATAGCCAAATCAATCCCAAAAAATTATCATTTAGTTGTAAAAGAACATCCAACTCAAGGTCCTCCTACACGAGATTGGAGGAAAAAATCAGATTATCAAAAAATGATGAATAATCCTAATGTAACCATAATTCATCCTTCAGTACCTGCTGATAAAATTATTGAAAAATCTAAGTTAGTAATTTCTATTAGTGGAACACTTGCATTAGAGACTGCATTTTATGGAATTCCTTCTATAACTTTTGCAGATAATGATTATCCCTTAATACCATCAATTTCTAAATTGAGTTCAAAAGATGAATTATCAGAACTTATTCGTTTTTCGTTAGAAAATATTAAAAATAATCCTGATGACGTAAAAAAATATTTTGATATATTGGAAAGAAATTCATTTATTTTTAATTTATATGAATTTCAGCTTGCATATTTTAAACAACTATACTTTGATGCAAATCTTTTTGATGTAAAAATTTCTGAAAAAAACCTTGAAAAATTTCTACTTGATCAAAAAGATGTTTTATTAAATCTAACAAATGAATTTAATAAAAAAATTTCAGAAACTTAAGTTAAATCTGATTCGCCAGTTTTTGCAGTAGGATTAAAGAGAGCCTCGTTAATTTTTTGTAATTGACTAATCTCTTCTTTTGCATTACAAATTGGACATTGTGGTGCCCATTTCTGTGAATGAGGCCAATTTCTTTCGTGTGCTGTTTTCAAAAGTTTTGGTATATCATGTGAAAACATCAATGCTTTGAATCCTAACAAATCATGTGGTGTGAATATCTGACTAACTGTAGCACTTAATACATCTGCATCATCTAATGAACTAAGAAATTTATCTAATGCTTCATCTTTCCATTTCGTGACTAAACTTTCATCTATTGCCTCTTTTGGTAAATTCTTAATTTCTGCTAATCTTTCATCAAATTGCTCTAAAATTTGTTGTTCATAATCTAAAAATAATTTTGTTCCTGGATATGGTGTACAAATGAACGGATCACATTGAAGATTATTCTTAATAAAGAAATCAGTTGTTTCACACATATCGTCTATATTCTCATTTGGATTACCTAACATGAATGTCATAACTGGTTCCATTCCTTGTCTTTGCATTACATCTACTGCATCTTGATTATTTTTCCTTGTTGTTCCCTTTTGAATATCATATTTTAACACTTTATCACTTGCACTTTCTCCTCCAAAAGAAATGAATGTACATCCTGCTCGTTTCATTAATTGAATTATATCGTCATCTACTGATGCAGCATCTCCCGCAGTACCCCATTTCACTTTCTCTGGGATTCCTTCTTCAATCATTAAATTACATAACTCAATTGTTCTTTTTCTATTTGATGTCAAATTTTCATCTGCAATAAACACATATCCTAAATCGTAATTTTCTACTAAATATTTCAAATGTTTCACAACAAATTTTGGTGTATTGAAACGTGCAATTTGTTGGAAACCAAAGTCTTTGTCTAATTCTTTCACTTTTTCTTTACCTACTGAAACTATTTGATCCCATCTGCTCATTCCATTATGTGTACAAAATGTACACTGTCTTGGGCATCCTCTTTCAGTAATCATGTGAATTTTTCTTTTTGTTGAAAGCATTTCTTCACTTAAACAAAACTGATAATTTTCTGAATATTTATCAAGATCTAGTAATTCGTAAGCAGGATATGGAAGTGTATCCATATCTGCAATCAGTGGTCTAGGTTCAGTATACATAATTTTATTATCACAACTTCTGTAAGCAATGCCTTTAACTTTGGTATAATCTCCCTTTGCTGCTTCTCTTAGCAAATCTGCCCAAGTTTCTTCTGCTTCGCCAATAGCAATTATGTCAATCTCTGGTCTTAATCTTAGCATTTTGTCTGGCATGTATGTAACAAATCCCCCTCCAGCAACAATCAATGCCTCTGGATGAATTTGCCTACAGATTGGAAGAATTTGTTTAATGTCCTTGTATTGACTACTAAGTCCTCCAATCCCAATTATATCATAATCGTCAATCATTATTTCTTCTGCTGCAGTTTGTAATGGAACACGATTTGCATTAAGATCTAGCAGGGCAACTTGATGTCCTTCTTGTTTAGTAACTGCGGCAATCATTGCCAATCCAACTGGTATATCTTGAGGTGTCTGTCTTTGTCTTACTGGTGGATTGATGAGCAGTATTTTCATATTCTCAATCGGTTTTTATTACTTTATAAAGTAGTCGACAAAATGGACAACATGCCTTTGACAAAAGCTAATTACAAACTTCCAGAACGAAAAAAATCCAATGAGAAGGAAACTAAAAAGAAACAAAAACGACTGGATTTGGAAAATAAGAGACTTTCATTGCGTGAAGCAAAGGGTTCTTTTGTTGTATTCAGAGAAAAAGGATTAGAAGACGTTTTTGTTGTTGATGAACTTTAGTTAGGTGTTTAATTGAAACAATCTAGGAATTTTGATTGGATTCAAAAGAATACTGCAGAAATGGTAGATTTGTGGATGTATAATTTTGTTCGAAACAGTCATGATTTTCTAAATGGAAAAAGTTTGAAAAAACTAAGTATTTTTAAAAATAAATCTGTTAAACCAAAAAAATCAATGAATTCTGCAATTGTAATTGGAGCTGGACCAAGTATTAGAAATAACAAACACTTGGAATTATTAGCAAAAAGTAACTACAAGGGTGCAATTGTTTGTACTGATAGAATGCTTATTCCATGTCTCAAAAATGGAATAACTCCAAAAAAATTTCCTAAATTCTATGTTTTAACTATTGAACCAAAAGATGTAACGTTAGCATTTTACAATAATCCTATTGTAAAAAAATTTCATAATGGCATACATGCTATATTGTCTACTTGCACTGAACATGAAACTGTTGAAGTTATAAAAAAGAATAAATTAGAAATTTTTTGGTTTCATCCACTCATTGATGATTATAGAAAACAAGGCTCAATAAATAAAATTATGAATCTAATGTCAAAAAGTAAACTTAATCCAAGTGGTTTTCCTGGATTACAAACTGGTGGAAATGTAGGGTGTTTTTCATGGATATTTTCTTGGGCTATCTTAGGTTGTTCATCTATAGCTTTAACGGGAATAGATTTAGGACATGATGCAAATACTCCACTAAATAAAACTAGACATTATGATGAATACTTACGAATTTTTAAAAATAATAAATCAGAACTCAAAAAATATTTTAAAACAATAAAAAACCCTGATTTGAAAGTTAAAGTATTATCTGATCCAATTTTTGATTTTTACCGTGAAGCATTTTTAGATCTAATTGTACGTTCTCCAAAATGGGTTAACACTGTAAATTGTACTGAAGGTGGTTCAATGTTTGGCAAACGACTAAAAAATACTAGATTATCTGAATTTATAGAATGATTACTACTAAATTTTTAAAAAATAGTTATAATAGAAATTATTTGACCTAGTTTGATGATTAAAGATGTTAGACACATTGGAATTGTTGTGAACGATATGGATATTTCATTAAAGTTTTACAAGGATCTTTTAGGTCTAAAAATAAAATCACTTGCAGAAGAGGAAGGTGAATTTTTAGATAATATGCTTGCTCATAAGAATGTCAAAAACAAAGTTGCAAAATTATATGCAGGTAATGGAAATGCACTAGTTGAATTGATTGATTCAAAATCATTTGCCAATAAAAAAAATCGAAATTTTTTCACTATTGGAGCATCTCATTTCGCATTTACTGTTGACAATTTACAAGAAACTTATGAATATCTTCTAGAAAATGGCGTAAAATTTACTGCACCTCCTCAATTAACACCTGATGGTTATGCTAAGGTAACATTTTGTGAGGATCCGGATGGAACTCCAATTGAACTTGTTGAAGTTATAAATTCAAATTAAACTCAGTTAATTTTTTCTTTAAAACTTTCTGAATATTTCTCTCTCTCTTTATTATTTAATTTTTTTAAAAATTCTTCATCATCCTTTAGTGATTTTTTATATCCTTCTACTACATCCATTTCATTATTATAAACATCAAGTATCTCGGGTTTTATTTTCAATAAATCATAAACATCTTTTGTTAAGATTGGTTTTTCAGTAATATTTTTTGCAATTTCTTTCAAAAATGGCAAGTCTTCTCTTCTATCAATTGTTAGTCTGTATATTGGAATTTTTTCTTCATTTTCTATGTTGTGAATTTTAAAAATTTTATCATTTTTTTTAATAAATGGTGTCACATGCTCTCTTTCAGATGGTAATTTTGCATCTCTCCAGGATTTTTCTAACGTTGAAAAAGAAAAAATTTCTGTATCCACGCCAATTGGATAAGTTCGAATTAAATTATTTGAAATAAAATCAAAATCACTTTCATGAAATTTATTCACTGTTTTATCCACTATTGTTGGATCTAAAAATGGACAATCTGATGTCATTCTAACAATTGTCTCTAATGAAAATTTTTTTGCACATTGATAATATCTATCTAAAACATCTAATGGTTTTCCTCTGAAATATTCTAGATTGTTATCTTTTGCATAATTGACAATCACATTGTCTTGTTCAAGAGTTGTTGTGGCAATTATCAAATTCTCAATAGACTTAGAAAATTTAAGTTGTTCAATGACATAATCAAGAACTTTTTTCTCACCATTCAATTTCTCCATAACTTTTCCAGGATACCTGGTTGAACCCATTCGGGTTTGAATTACAGCAGCTATTTTCAATTTAATGCTACAGGTGGCTGCCTTTTATTATTAGGAATATCTGAACAATCATATTTTTTTTCAAGTTTTTCTTTTATGTATGGATTATAATAATTAATCAAATCAAATGGAATAAAATCTTCTTTTGTCGATGTATGGAATCTTCCTTGTACCGCAAAACGAATTTCATTTGAAATATTTTGACCTGAACGATGAAATAATAACATATTAAAAAATACTGCATCTCCGGAATTAATTGGAACAATCACATCATCATATTTTTCAATAAAATCTTTTGGAACTGGAATTTGAGTTGTATATGAAGTATCTTGTTTTTTATTCGATGTAAGTTTCAGCTGACCTTCTAAATGACTTTTAGGTGAAACATGAATTGCACCCATTTCTTCTGTAACATTTGTTAATGGTATCCAACTTACTAATCCATTCATTCCATCACGATTCTGTGGAAAAAATGATCTCTCTTGATGCCAATTTAATACATTTCTATTATCGTCGGGTACATCTAATCTACACATTGGTTCTGAAATAGATAAGTCTGAGACTTTAATTTTTAATAAACTTGCAACATTTTCAACCACTTTATCATCCGTAACAAGTTGTGTTAAGGATAAGCTTGTTTTCAAACTATCATAAATTGCACCAAATTCTTCTGGTTTTATTTTTCTTAATTCAATTAATTTTTTATGAAATATTTCTGTTTGCCACGGATTGTCTATTCCTTTAAAACTTTCAAAATCATCTGAATGTTTACAATATAATTTGAATATATTTTCTAAAAGAGAATTAATTCTTTTTTTTGAAATTACATCTTTTATAATTACATAGCCATTTGCAGTGTAAAAATCAGCAAAATCTTTAGACACAGATTTTATGACTTTATTTTGGTTATATTGCTTACTCATCTCTCTTAAACATACTTTCATTGGTAAAATTTTTAATAACAAATTATCTCTTTTTTTAATATGAATATATTATCTATAATACCTGCACGAGGTGGATCAAAGGGAATTCCGTTAAAGAATTTGGTAAAAATAAAAAATAAACCTCTTTTACATTATACTGTTAATGCTTCCTTAAAATCTAAATTTGTTAATAGAACTGTTGTATCAACAGACAGTCCAAAAATAGCAAAAGTTGCTTTATCCTTAGGATCAGAGGTAATTGTCAGACCAAAAAAATTGGCTAACGATACGATAGGATTAGAACCTACAATAAATCACGTCTTAGAATATCTAAAAAATACTGAAAATTATGTACCCGATATAATATTGATATTACAAAATACTTCACCATTAAGAAATTCTACTCATATTGATGAAGCATTAACTTTATTCAAAAACAAAAAATATGATTCTATTCTTAGTGGTTTTTCATATTATACATTTCTCTGGAAAAAACAAAAAGATTCTAGTATAAAACCTGTTAGTTATAATCCAAATGAAAGACCAAATCATCAAAAAATGGATGAACAACTTTATGAAAATGGAGCCTTTTTTATTACTACTTTATCAGCATTTAAAAAAAGTAATTGTAGAATATCTGGTAAAATTGGATTTTATAAAATGCCAATTGAATTATCATATAATATTGATACCGTAGAGGATCTCAATAATGTAAAAAGAATGATGAATTTAATGAAAAAATGATTTTTTTTAAATACACGCATAAATTATTACAGACAGTTAAATATTATCTGGGAATTTAAAAAAACAAGAATGTCATTAATACAAATTGATTCTAAACATGATGGAATAAAAGAGAAACCAATCTCTGTTAATCTTGAAATAGAAAATCCATCTAATATCAAAATTTGGTTAGTTGATCCAACGTACACTCAACAACAAATTTCATCTGAATCTATGCCTTCTGCAGTTGGTGGTATTGCAACATTTACTGAAAAAAATGTTAAACTCAATAATTCTATTAGAGTTTTCAAATATCCTGAAAAATTAGCTATGGCTTTAGAAAAAGAAATTCCAGATGTAATTGGTTTTAGTAATTATATGTGGAATTCAGAATTATCTCTAGCTCTTGCAAGAAGAATAAAAGAATATGCTGCAGATACTATTGTTGTAATGGGTGGTCCAAACTATCCTGTTGTAGAATCGGAGCAGGAAAAATTTTTAAGAGATCACCCTGAAATAGATTTTCATATTAAGGGTGAAGGCGAACTAGCTTTTGCAAATCTCATTGCTGAATTGATACGTTCAGGTATGAAAAAGACTAATCTAAAAACTGAATTACCTTCGGTACATTACATTTCATCAGATAACCAACCAAGAATTTCTTCCACTGTTGAACGAATAAAAGATCTAACTGAAATTCCTTCTCCATATCTAGAAGGTAAAATGGATGAATTCTTTGATGGAAAATTACAACCTGTTATACAAACTACTCGTGGTTGTCCTTTTGGATGTACATTTTGTGTTGAAGGAATGTCATATTATACAAAAATCTATAGAAATAAACAAGAAAAAATTAATTCTGAACTAAATTACATTGGTTCGAAAATGCAGCAAGTTCGAAATAAAGGCGGCCGTAATGATCTATGGTTAGTTGATTCTAATTTTGGAATGTATAATGAAGATATAGAAACATGTAAATCCATTGCTAACTGTCAGGAAAAATATCATTGGCCTGAGTATATTCAATGTGATACTGGAAAAAATAACAAACCTAGAGTTTTAAATGCAGCACGACTTGTAAAAGGAGCAATACGACTATCTGGTTCTGTTCAAACTTTAGATGAAGATGTATTAAAAAATATTAAGCGTAGTAACATTTCTGGAGAGGGTTTGATGCAATTAGCTGTTGAAGCTGCAGAAATTGATGCTGATTCTAGGAGTGAAATAATCCTTGGATTGCCTGGAGAATCACTAAAATCACATTTTGAGACAATTAATACAGTAATCAATGCAAGATTCAATCATGTCAATACGTATCAATTAATGATGTTACCTGGAACCGAAATTGATTCCCCTTCAACACGAAATGAGTTTGAAATGAAAACACGTTTTAGAATTCTACCTCGTTGTTTTGGTTATTATGATGTATTAGGAAAACAAATAATCGCAGCAGAAATTGAAGAAGTTTGTATTAGTACTAACTCTCTCTCATTTGAGGATTATGTTAAATGTAGAAAAATGCATTTACTAATTCACATATATCATAATGATGGTCTATTTGGAACTGCATTAGATTTTATAAAATTTTTAAAATTATCCCCGTATAGATGGCTAGAACTTCTTTTCAGTGAAAAAATGTTTGGAGGTGTTGATGAACTATTTTCAAAATATGAACAAGATACTAGACAAGAATTATGGCTAAAACATGAAGATTTAATTCAAAATATCCAAAAACCTGGAATTGTTGATTCGTATATCTCTGGTGACTTGGGATATAATTTATTATTTGTTCATAAAGCAATTGCTATGAGTAGATTTGTACCTGATTTAAAAAAATTCGCAAAAATAACACTTGAGAAATTATTATCTGAAAACCAAAAAAATACACAAGAAAATTTAGATTTCTTAAATGATGTATTAAACTATGATTCTTCATGTATTTCAAATATTTTTGAGAATTTAGATAAAACTCCTGAAGTCATTCTTCGATATGATGTTGAAAAATTTTCCAATGACAAAAATATTTCTTTATCTGAATTACATCTAAAAGATTTAACTAGAATAAAATTTATTTTAACTAATGAACAACTTGATATAATAAAACGCTCACTTGAACTTTATACCTCTTCAGATATTGGTGTGAGTAGAATTTTGACAAAAGTATTTGTGAAAAAAATTCTTCGTAGAGGTATATTTGATAATGAATCTTTACCTAAAACTGAAGAGATAACAAATTCTGCTGATTGGCCATATCTATAAAATTAATTAATCGTTAAACGACTTAGATTGATCTCTTGTGAAATCATTTCATTATCATAAGAAATTATTTTGATGATGAATTCTGCAACTTCGTTGGGTTCCATGAATGTATTATAATCATGTTCAGCCAATAATCCTTCATCTTCTTTTGCCATTCTAGTTTTCATAGAACCTGGTGAAACACAAAATGTCCTTACATTTTGATTTTTTAATTCAGCAAACAATGTTCTAGATAAGCCTAATAATGCATGTTTTGATGAACAATAAATTGCAGCATTTTTAAAACCATTGTGTGCTGACGATGATGCAATATTGACAATTCTTCCCCATCCATTTTTTACCATGTCTTTAGAAAATTCTTTTGATAAAATGAATGGAGCCCTGACATTTAAATTCATACAAGAATCATATTCTTCAATGGTACTTTCTGAAATTGGTTTTCTATGATTTTCACCTGCACAGTTTACTAAAATATCAATTTGAGGAAGTTTTTCACGTACTTCTTTTACAAGCGAATTTATTTCATCATCATTTCTAAGATCAGTTAATTGATATTCAATGGAGATCTCATTGTTAATTTCTTGAATCTCGGTTTTTAATTGTTTTAAGCTTTCTTCTTTAGATGTTAAGAAAAGATTACAATTTTCTTTCGCAATTTCTTTCGCAATTTCTCTTCCCAATCCACCTGTTGCACCAGTAATCAGGCAGTTTTTATTTTTTAGTATATTTTGTACCATTTTTCTTCCTAATTGATTACAATCAAAACCACCATTTTAGACGTTAAAAATGCTTAGTAGAATAGTATACAAAGAATTTAAAAATCAAAACTATACTCAAAAATTGAATTTGAAAAATAACGACCAAATTAAACAAAAAATCTTGAAACGATTAGATGTTATAGAATCATCCATTTCGTTGACTAAGGATATTGAGCAATCCACTGATGTAATCATCAAATGTCTAAAAAAAGGTAACAAAATTGTTTTATTTGGAAATGGGGGTAGTGCAGCTGACGCTCAACATATAGCAGCAGAACTTGTTGGAAAATTTAATCTCAAGAGAAAAAGCTTGCCTGCAATTGCTTTAACTAGTAATTCATCAACTATAACTGCATTATCTAATGATTTCTCATTTGAAACTGTTTTTAGTAGACAATGTGAAAGTTTAATCTCCAAAGGTGATGTTTCTATTGGAATTTCAACAAGTGGAAATTCATTAAATATCAAAAAAGCACTTATCACAAGTAAAAAAATGGGGGCGACTACTATTGGATTGTTAGGAAATAAAGGTGGTCAAATAAAAAAGCATGCTGATATTTCAATTATTGTTAATTCATCTTCTACTCCGTTAATACAAGAAATTCATAGAATAGTTTATCATATAATTTGTGAAATTGTAGAAAAAGAAGTAACAAAATTTTCAAAAAAAATCTAATAAATTTAATGGAAATTAAAAACATGTCTTCTGAACCTTTTGATAATATAAGTCCGGAACTTGTGAAAATATATTCTGAAATTAATATTAAAAATGTAAAAAATACTATAGATGACTTGTCATTCAACACTAAAAAAATTTTAGTTTGTGGGAGAGGTGAAAATACTCATCCTGAATTTACACCACGATTTGCCACTCCTTCCACTATGATGAAATCAGATCTATATGTGACTGTTGACCATCATCCTCCAAAAAAAGAATATTTTACATTGTCTGGAAAATATGCATTATCATTAATTGTTCATCCTGAAGTACCAAAAAAAATTTTAGATTTGGGTGGTGAAATCTTTTGGTTTTCTCCACAATATCTAAAAAATAATCTCCCAAAAATTATTGCAGGAGTTCATACAAATGATAATAGTGGACTGGCAGCAATTTCTTTAGCTCATTACTTTCATGCTAAATCTATTTTACTTTCAGGCATAAAACTTAATGATCGGTATAGGAAATTTCTTAAAAATAAAGAATTGGTATTTAAGCCTATTTTAGAAGATAATACAAAAATTTTTTCTTTAGATGGAACTCTTGCTGAAAAAATATCTTTTTTGAATTGGTCTAAAACTAATGTTTAATATTAAAAAATTATTTTATTACCATTATCTGTGAATCTGCAATTTCAATCAACTTTTCTTTTTCATTTTTAAAAAATTCTAAAAATGCTTTTTTTACTCCCGGCATAGATGTTGTATTATAGTCGTGACTAACTATTCTACCCCCTGAAACCATTCTTGGCCAGAAAAATTCCAAAGAATCTAATGTACTTTGATATAGATTTGTGTCTAAATGAACAAATGAAAATTCTTTATCTGAGATTGGTTCGGAGGTATTGGGAAAAATTCCTTTTAAGAAATTAATATTATCATAATCTTTTAGATATTCTTTTACTGATTCTACACTAGTATCGTGTAACCATCCTTTCTGAACAAACTGATCATTTTCTTTTGTTTCAGGTAATCCTTCAAATGTATCACATAAGTAGAGATTTTTACCTTCTTTTACTTCTGAAATTAGTTTTGCAGTACCTCCTTTGTAAACTCCAACTTCCGCAATATCTCCTCGAAGATGTTTAGTTGCATTTATGCAAGAGTATAATGTGTAATTTTCTTCATTGTCTGCTCCTCTATTAGTTCCTATTTTTTTAAGAATTTCAAGAAATTTAGAATCATATTTTTCATACATTTGTTCTACAAATAGAAGTGAATGGAAATAGTGTATTTCAGTAAATCCCATTTTTTCTAATGATGGAATTATTTCATAACGTACTGAACTAGAAACAATTATGCATGTATCTTTTTCCAGTTTTTGTAATTCTTCAAGAGAAATTATTGGGAATCCGTATAGTTCTGTATTCCAGAGTTTTGGGTTTGTATCACAAAATACTATTTGTTCTTTTGGAAATCCTTTGTCAATTAAGTTGTATAATGCACGTACTCCTCTACTTGCTGCACCATAAAGAACTATTTTTTTACTTTTATTTTTTTCAATCAGTAAAAATAATTCATTTGATTCAGTATTAGTTTTCATAGTTATCTTATGTAGTTGAAACCTATTGTTAGATGATATAAATATATGTGCATATTTACTACAGCATGAAAAACTTAGATAATAAATTAAAAAAAATTAAAATTGTACTAACAGATGTTGATGGTGTTCTAACTGATGGTGGAATGTATTATTCTACAAGTGGTGATGTAATGAAGAAATTTCATGCGCGGGATGGTATGGGAATATCATTATTGAAAAAAAATGGAATTCCTACGGTAATAGTAACAAAAGAAAAAACTCAAATGGTAAAAAAATGGGCCAAGAAGATGCCAGTTGCAAAGTTATATGATGGCATAATAAAAAAAGAGGAAATTCTAGAAAAAATTATTAAAGAATTTAATGTTAAACCTAGTGAAATAGCATTCATAGGTGATGATGTAAATGATCTTAAGTTATTACAAGCAGTTGGATTTTCTGCTATGCCAAATGATGGAACAAAACAATTGAAAAAAATTTGTGATTATAAATGTCATTTATCTGGTGGAAATGGGGTTTTACGTGAAATTGCAGAATTAATTTTTGAAAGAAAATTCCAGAACAAGTACAAATCATACTAAATACATATTTATTTTTACAAAAGGGATATTTTGTATGGTATTTTTTACTGCTGAAATAGGAATAAATCATAATGGTGATATTGATATTGCAAAAAAACTAATAGAAATTGCAGCTGATGCTGGATGTGATGCAGTAAAATTCCAAAAACGTACCATCGAAAATGTCTATTCTAAAGATATCTTAGATATGCCTAGAGAAAGTCCATGGGGAACAACCACAAGGGAACAAAAATTAGGACTTGAATTTGAAAAAGACGAATATGATATAATTAATAATTTTTGTAAAACAAAGAATATTCTTTGGTATGCATCTGCTTGGGATGAATATAGCCAAAAATTTTTACAAAATTATGATCTAAAATATAATAAAATTGCATCTGCAATGTTAACACACAAAAAACTATTAGAAATTGTAGCAAATGAAAAAAAACACACATTCATTTCCACTGGGATGAGCACAATAGATGAAATTAGGTCTGCTGTTGAAATTTTCAAGCAAAATGGATGTCCATTCAGTTTGCAACATAGCAATAGCTCATATCCTATGAAAGAAGAAGAAGCAAATTTGAAATGTATCAAAACATTACAGGATGAATTCAATTGTGATGTTGGTTATAGTGGCCATGAAGTTGCAGGGTATCTGATTTGTGTTTCAGCAGTTGTAATGGGAGCTACATCAATCGAAAGACACATTACACTTGATAGGAGTATGTATGGTTCTGATCAATCTGCATCATTAGAACCCGTTGGTTTAAAACGAGTTGTTAGTGATATTAGAAGAATTGAAAGTATTATGGGTGATGGTGTTAAAAGAGTCTGGCCTTCTGAATTACCTGTAATGAAAAAATTGAGAGATAATTTTTAATTAATTATGATATCTATGAAAAACGAAATTTTTAAAAATAAAAATTGTTTGATTACTGGTGCAACAGGTGGATTAGGTAAAGAAATTGTAATAGAATTAGCAAACAAAAACTGTAATCTATTTTTAACTGGAACTAATGAAACAAAACTTAAAAATCTAAAAACAGAACTTGAAAAAATTAACAATGAAATCTCCATTGAATATCAATTAACTGATCTTACAAATGATGATGAAATAAATTCGCTTGTAAAAGAAGTACGTGAAAAACTTCCTCAAATTGATATTTTAGTAAACTGTGCAGGTATTTTTCCTGTCAATAAAATTTCTAAATCTACTATTGAAGAATATGATTCTTGTATGAATCTAAATGTTAGGACACCATTCATTTTATCAAAAGAATTTTCTAAAGATATGGTAAAAAATGGATGGGGAAGAATTATCAATATTGCATCATCTGGTGCGTATAACGGGCTGGAAAATACAATAATTTATAGATCTTCAAAACATGCTTTGTTAGGTCTGAGTAGAAGTTTGTATAATGAATTAAAAGAATACAATGTTAGAACTTTTTGTATATCTCCTGGACCAATTAAAACTGATATGGGAAAGGATATAATCAAAAAAGAAAATCCTAATGAGGATTACGAGAGTTTCATGAACCCTAAAGAGATAGCAGAATTTATAACATTTGTAATTAGTTTTGATAATAATTTGATTTCACCAGAAATAAGATTAGGAAGGATAAAATGAAAAATCAAAATAATATTTTTTCATTAAAAAATAAAGTTGTAATAATTACTGGTGCAGGACGAGGAATAGGACAACATATTGCAGAAAACATTGCTAAATCTGAAGCACAAGTATTTGCAATTGATAAAAAATTTTCAAAGAAAGTAACCAAAAACCTATCTAATATTAAATGTGATATAACCAATGAATCTGAATTTAAAAAAATTTGTGATAAAATTTTCAAGCAAAAAAAACGTATTGATGTTTTAATAAACAATGCTGGTATTTCTATGGCAAATAAAGAAAAAGGGAAAATATATGCTAAGGAAAAATGGGATGAAACTCTACGAATTAATTTAACTGCACATTTTACATGTTCCCAACAGGTTATACAATATATGAAAAAGCGAAAGTCTGGTTCAATAATTAATATCACAAGTATTAATGCAGAGCTTGGTTTTCCAAGAAATCCTTCATATGTTGCCTCAAAAGGAGGTTTGAAAATGTTGGGAAAAGCTTTAGCAAAAGACTGGGGAAAATATGGAATTAGAGTTAATAATTTAGGTCCAGGTTATATAAAAACAGACATGACATCAAAAACATTTTCAAATAAAAAATTACGTGACCAAAGAGCGATGCATACTATGCTGGGTAGATGGGGAGAAAAAGATGATCTTGTTGGTCCATGTGTTTTCTTAGCATCTGATGCTTCAAAATATGTTACTGGTCAGGATCTTTATGTTGATGGTGGATGGATTGCAAATAGCATCATTACAGAATAATATGTTAAATGAGAGATTTCTAATAAAATGAAACCAAATATCTTTTTTCTAGTAATTGATAGTTTAAGAGCCGATAAAACATCTGGTAAGAATAAATCTTCATTCACTCCAAACCTCGATTTATTAATATCTCAAGGAACTTACTTTAATCAAGCAATCTCCACTGCTGATCAAACTGGTTTAAGCCTTGGTTCATTGGTAACTTCATTATATCCATTCAAAAGTGGAATATCTTACTTTAATTTTGATCATAATATTCCAAATTTTTTTAATTTGTTAAAAAACGAAGGATATGATCTAAATAGCTTTGTACCAGATCTTTCATTTTTTAAAAAAATGACTGAAAAATTTAGTCAAAATGAATATTATGTTTATGACAAAAAAGATGATTGGTTACGATTAATTGGACTTGGAAATAAAATAATTGAAAAATTCAATCAAATGGATAAACCATGGTTTTATTTTGTTCATCTTATGGATATACGCCCACCATATTCTCTTCCACCTGAATTTGATCATGATGAATATGGTGAAACAAAATATGATCGAATGTTATCTTATATTGATTCATGGTTAGGTAAATTTTTTAAAAAAATTGATCTCGATAATACAATTTTTATTCTAACTGCTGATCATGGTGATTATATTTCTGTAGTGGATGAAGATCTTAATGAAATTAAAATCCCTGGAATTCTGAAAAAAACAAATTTAGTTGTACCTTCAAAAATCACTGATAAATTTCTTTCAAAACTACAAAAACGTAGAAAATCTCTTGAACTAAAAAATCGCAAAGCAAGTATGTTGCCTGAAGATTTTCGTACATTACAAAATAGATGTGATGAATTTCTATTTGATGAATTATTAAGAATCCCACTTGTTTTTACTGGATTTAATGTACCCTCAAAATTGGTCATAGATCAACAAGTTAGGCAAGTTGATATTTTTCCCACAATATTTGATCTAGCAGGTTTTTCTGAAAGAATTGAGTGTATAAATGGAAAAAGTCTTGTTCCTTTACTAAATAATCAAACATTATCTGAGGAATTTGCATACATTGAAACTGGTTCTTCAAGCTCTAAGGATTTAGGTAAATTAATTGGAATCAGAACTTCTCAATACAAATATTTGAGATCACGTTATGAATCTAACAATACTGTAGTTCTATATGATCTAAAAAAAGATCCTAATGAAATAAACAACATAGCAAAATCTAATCCTGAAATTATTAAAAATATGGAAAATCAATTAATAAAAATTCGAGATAATTCGAGCATTGATAATTCAATAAAAATTTCAAATAATGAATCAAAAAAAGTCGAAGACGAGTTACGAAAAATGGGTTACATCTAATCAAAAATGAACAAACAAAATGTTATAATAATCTTAATTGATGGTGGACGACTAGATAGGGCTCAAAACTCAGAAGTATTCAATAGTTTAAAAAATCATTCAATATTTTTTTCAAATTCTATTACTTATGGACCTCATACTATTGCAGCAATGCATGCAATTTTTAGTGGTTGTTATGGAAATAGGACTGGAACGAATAGCTATTGGTCAACTTATAACTTTCAAAAAAATAAATTTAAAACTTTAACTGAATATCTTAGTCAATTTGGCTTAACTACATATGCCGATTTACATAGTGAAATTGTTATACCTAAACAAGGATTTGATGAATTTCAAATTTATAATGAAAATACGGAAGATCTTGTTTCTCGACATTGTAATTTATTAGAAAGTATGTGTAACAATAAAAAGAATTTTTTCTTATATTTACATTATAGTAAAATTCACACTGGAATTAGAGATGAAGTTTTAAAAAAATATACAAATTTTAGTGAAGAATATTATCAGGATCCTGAAAAAAATGTTAAACGATATGATAAATTTTTTAAAGAATCTGAGATTTATCTAAAAAAAATAATTGAAAAAATTCAATTATTAAATTTAGATAAAAATTCATTAATTTTAGTCATGTCTGATCACGGTGTCAGCATTGGTGAAAAAATGGGTGAAGTTGCATATGGCGCATTTTGTTATGATTACACATTGAAAACTTTTGGATACCTTTCTCATCCTGATATTAATTCAACTGAAATCTCACAACAAATTAGAACAATAGATTTCATGCCAACAATTTTAGATTATCTACAAATTGATTTAGATAAAAATTATGAAAATTTAGATGGTGAATCATTACTTCCATTGATTAATGGTAATTCAATTCCAGAAAAAATAGCCTTTTCTGAAACTGGAAATCCATTTGATGAGAAAAAACCTCCAAAAGAACCTAACACCAGATCTATCAGAACTTCAAAATGGAAATTAATTCTAAATGAATATAATGATACTAGAGAATTATATGATTTAGAAAATGATCCTGATGAATCTGATAATCTTATAGGTAAAATTCCTAATATTGAAGAAGAATTATGGAATCAATTATTGTACATTACTAATAAAAAATAATTCTAAAACTACTAAATTAATTTTATAATGTTAACAAGTTATCAAATATTGAATCAGGTGCAGCAAATGTGTCTGGTAAATTTTTATCATATGCTTTATTTGCTATTGCTAAACATTTTGTATTTTCATTTAATGTAATGAAAGCATGATAAATTTCTGCTGGAACAAATAATGCAAACTGATAATTGCTATTTAAAAAAAAGATACTTTTATGTTGAAATGTGGAACTATTTTTTCTATCATCTACTAAAACAAATTTTGCACTACCATCTAAAATTATAAAATACTCATCTAATTTTTTATGCTTATGTTTTGCACGAATAATTCCTTTTTCTGCAGTCATTGAAACATAAACTTCTTGTATTTCTTTGACATTTGGAGCATCTGTTCTTCCTTTACTGGCAAGTACTGCAAGTGTTCCTCTCTGATCTATAAATTGCGAAATAGGGATCAATTCTATATCATTAATAGAAGTTTTAAACTCATACTGGGCTCTCATAATTTCAAGTTGTTCTCTTAATGATAAAATTTTTATTGTAATTTCCGTTGTAATTTTATTTAAATTTAATTCAACATTTTTTGGTCTTAAAGCTTTCTGTTTTAATTCTGGGCTTTTCACTCCTTTGATTAAAGTATGATTTAGACCAAATGCTTTTGCAATTTCAACTGCAAATTCATACCTACTCAAATATGTTAATCCTGTAACATGAAAAATTCCTTTTTTATTTTTTAAACAAAGTTCAATAATTATTTCACAAAGATTACTAGCTAAAGTTGGATGTCCAAATTGATCTATTGGTGCTTTAATTTCTTTATTTTCTTTTAGTGAGTTAATTATATGTAATGCATAACTTTTTGATCCTTTATTGATATCATTTACCCATGCAGTACGTATGATAATATGTTCATCCATTTTTTGAACAATTTTTTCTGCTTCAACCTTTGTTTTTCCCAATATGTTTAATGGATTTGTAACACTATTTTCTGAATAGGGTCCTGTTTTCCCATCAAACACATAATCTGATGACAAAAAAATTAATTTACAATTCATAATTTTACAAAATTCTACAATGTTTTTTGTTCCTTCAACATTAATTTTTTTAGCTAATTCTGGTTGTTCTTCGCAATATTCTGCATATGTTAATGCAGCTGACAAAATTACGATATTTGGTTTCACATTTTCAAAAATATTTTGTACTTTCTCTTTTTCTGTTATATCTAAAGACAATAATCTATTCGATGTAGAAGATTTAGATGTTCCAGTAACATCAAATTCATTTTTAAACTTCGAATTCTCAAAACCTTCTATTAATTCTGAACCTAATTTTCCAGAAGCTCCTATAACTAAAACTCGTTTTTTTTCTTGCAATATTTAAAAATGAAACACTGATTGCATATATAAAATACTATTAATGCTTACGGGATTATTTGAAAACTAAATCTTTATTCAACTTATTATTTTCTATTAACCAGTTTAGTTGTTTTAGACGATAGAATTTTCTATTATTGAAATCATCTTCAGTAAATTTTTCCTTCTCAAAACATTCATGTAGTTGTTTAATACCCTTTTCTAAACTCCAGATTGTTTTGTATCCTAAATTATTTTTAATCTTTTCAAAATCAACCTTATAAGATCGAGAATCTTTATTTGAATTATCTGAAAATTCAATTTTAGAATTAGGTACAATTTCTTCAACTTTTTCGGCTATTTCACGAACTCTATAGTTGTCATTGTTATTTCCAACATTGAAAATCTCTCCTTTTACTGAATCTTCAGGTGATTCTATAATCTTCAGAAATGCTCTTGACATATCTTCAACATGTAATAATGGTCTCCATGCTGTACCGTCACTAAGTAATTTCACTTTTCCTGTTACAAAAGCAGATGCAGTAAGATTGTTTACAACTAAATCTAAACGTAAACTAGATGAATACCCAAAAACTGTGGCATTTCGTAATATTGTTGGACAAAAACTTTCATCTGTCATCTCTAATATTTCATTCTCAGATGAAACTTTTGATTTGGCGTATTCAGTTAAAGGGTCTAAATTTGAATTTTCATTAACAATATCTGAATTTTTACCATATGTTGAGCATGATGAAGAAAAAAGAAATCTCTTAACTCCAGCTTTTTTTGAGAGTTTTGCTAGTTTAACTGAAGAAATAAAATTTATTTCATGTGTTAATTGTGGATTTAATTCTCCTAATGGATCATTTGATAATCCAGCTAAATGAATAACACCATCAATACCTTTTAGATCTTCTAACGAAATATTTCTAATATCAGTATTTAAATTTTGTATATCATACAATTCATTATCAAATGCTGCAGGAAAATAATTTATGTCACAACCAACAACATCAATTTTTTTCTCTGATAATATTTTTGTTAAAACTTTTCCAACATATCCGTTGTGTCCTGTTACTAATACTTTCATAAATTATTAATTTTAGTTTCTAATTTAAATGATTGATAATATTACCATTTTTTCCATGGTGCATTATTATCATTCCATAATTTATTTAAATAATTTTTTTCTATCATTGTATCGACGTGATGCCAAAAACCAGAATATTTGTAAGATCCAAGTTTACCTTCATTAGATAAATTTTCAAGTGGTTCTTTCTCAAAAACTGTTTTATCATCTTGTATGTAATCAAAAATTTTTGGTTCACATACAAAATAACCTCCATTAATCCATTTTAAATCACCAGATGGTTTTTCATTAAATTTTGTTATTTGATCATTTTGAATAGTCAACGAACCAAATCTACCTGGTGGTTGAACTGCAGTGACGGTTGCAATGAAATTATTTTTTTTATGAAACTTGATAGTATCTGAAATATTCAGATCACTTAATCCATCACCATAGGTTAAACAGAATGTATCATCTACATATTCTTTAATTCTTTTTATTCTTCCTCCTGTCATAGTATTTTCACCTGTATCAACGAGTGTGATTTTCCATGATTCGGAATTTGTTTTATGAATTTTTAACTCATTACTTTTTGTGTCAATAGTAAAATCTGAGTTATGTAAAAAATAATCTGCAAAAAATTGTTTAATCATACTTCCTTTATACCCTAAACAAATGACAAATTCATTTATGTCATGGATTGAATATATTTTCATAATATGCCATAACATAGGCATATCTCCTATAGTCACCATTGGTTTGGGTTTCAAGTATGTTTCTTCACCTAATCTGGTTCCAAAACCTCCCGCTAAAATTACTGCTTTCAATTAATTCTAATTAATAGTGATTTATTTATCGTTAATTATCTTTTCATCAGTATGGGAACACTCTATATTTCCTTAGGAATAACATTTGCAGCTTTAGTGATTGTCAATATTTCATGGATAATCATCAATTTGTACATGTTTGTAGTTCATGGTATTGAATCGATTGTTACTGGCCAAACATTGATCGAAAATATTTATTATTCAACATTCGTAAAATGGATAATATTATCTGATATTTCTTGGATAAGTGTAGCATTACTTTATGCTGCAACTAGAAAAAACTTTAGAACTGACCCTGAGCAATTTTATTTAAAGAAAAAATCTTTGATTGATAAGACTACGTGTGTCGTAATACCTGCTTACAATGAGGAGTTATCTATAGGTCATGTTGTAACAGATTTTTTAAAACAAGAAAATGTCAAACATGTTCTTGTAATTGATAACAATAGCTCTGATAATACGATTGATGTTGCAAAAAAATCAGGTGCGACTGTTTTTAAAAATGAAAAAAATATGGGCTTGGGCTATTCGTGTGCTATTGGTTTGAAAAAATCTTTAGAATATGATGTTGGATCTGTTACATTAGTTGAAAGTGATGGGACATTTGTTGCTGATGATCTGAACAAAATGATGTCTTATTTGGATGATGGTGATATGATTGTTGGAACAAGAGTAATACAAGTTTTGTCAGAGAAAGGAACTCAACTAGGTATGATTCATGTATGGGGTAATTACATACTTGCAAAATTAATTCAATTAAAATTCTTTAGTTTATTGCATATTGGTTCTGTTAGTTTAACCGATGTAGGATGCATATATCGCGTTATTAGAAAAGATTCACTAGAAAAAATTATTGGTAAGTTTATTGATCCTGATGGCTTGGTAACACCAAATTATGAAATTGCACTCTTCCTAACTATTGAAGCATTAAAACAAAATCTTCGTTTAATTGAAATACCAGTTATTTTTAAACGTCGAATTGGCAAATCAAAGATTGAATCACAAAAAAAATTCAATGCTATAAAAATTGGATTTATCTTTTTATGGTATATACTCAAAAGTTAAGTTAAATCTAATTTACAATTATTTCATAAATTTTTCCATGTGCTAATGATACAACAAACATTTTACCATCATGAAATTCTATATCTGTAACACATCCAAATCCTTTCGCAAAAAGAATTTCACTCAAATTATCTCCTTCAGTAAAAATTAAATCCTGCAAACTCTCATCATTAAAAATGAAGCCATCTCTCTCTAAATTTAATTTAAATTTGTAAATATTTCCTCCAATACAATCACCTACAAATAACCAATCTTCAAATTTTCCAAATGAATGTGGTGCAAAACTTAATGCGGTTGGAGAAATTGTTTTTTCCCATGAAAATTCTGGATCACTATATACATAATTTTCACTTAGAAAAAATTTGGCATAAATATTAGATAAAAAAAGTTGCACATGTGATTTTATTACACCAATGAAGTCTGGTAACTCATAAATATTAATTCTTGATTCTTCAATTGGTCCTGAGTGAGCATTCCATCCTCCATTGAAATTTTGATTAACTAAATTAATTTCATCAAATCGGTCAGGACCATTTTCAGTTTGCCATAAATTTCCTGTTTTTGGGTCTATTGTTAATCCAAAACTATTTCTTATTCCTATTCCATAGTATGGTCCTTCTGGGTCTATTGGGATAATTACACCTGTATCATCTGGTGGAGCGAATTGATTTTGTAAAATATTTGCACCATGTTCCAAATCTTGATTATCTTGGTCACCAATGACAGCATAGACTACGTCATCTTTTCCAATTGTCATTGCACCTCCTTGATGCATTATTGCATTTGAATATGAAGGAAGAGATTTTATTAATATTGGTTCTGTTAATTTGTAATCATTCCATTTGTATTTGTAAATATTATTAGCAATTGGTTCTCCCCCGTCTTTATCTGATTCTGTAAAATACAAATAAACTGATGAATCCTTGGCAACAATTCCTAACATACCTCGTTCTAAATAATTGGATACTTTTACATCAAGTACAGGTTTTTCTGAAATCTTTCCATTAGAAAAAATATGTCTAACCAAACCATCATTTTTTTGGAGTACAAGTAAATCATTTTCAACAAATTTCATCGTTGTAGGAAAATTTAATCCTGTTGTAAATTCAGAAATTAAAAAATTTTCATCAATTATTTCTGGTAAAGCCGTTGCTTTTTCACCAATTATGTCGTCATAGAGATAATCATCAGTTTGAGCAAATGCAGGAGATAAAAACATAAAACAAAAAATTAAACTAAAGAAAATTTTCATAAACATGATATCTGTGTTCATACTGTTTGATAATTTATAAATCATGTTTATATTAATGAAATTTTGTTTTTTTATTAATGCATTTATCTCAATATCCAAATTCTGATCATTCACGAAAAAAAATACTTCCTATTTTAATCACTATCATGTTTTTTTTAATTACTTCGTATATGGCTGCATTTCATCATAATTACTGGATTCTTGATCATGATGGTCAAATCTATTTAGATGTAGGAAAACAAATCCTTTCTGGAAATGGAGAAAATGTAAAGTTACATAATGCATTAGTTGGAGGTCCCGTATTCTATGCTTTTGTAGATCAATTTTTCAATAATGGCTTTGGTGTAATGAAAGCCATTGCAGTTCTTAGTGCAACTGGTTCAGTATTTTTTTCATATTATATAATTAATAATTTATTTAACAGAAAAGTTGCTTTAATTGGACAATTATTTTTTGCATTTAATCCATGGCTTGGATTCTTTTCATTTCAAGCTGAAAATGAATTATTACCAATTCTCTTCATCTCAATTTCTTTATATCTGATTACAAAAAAAGAATTAAAATCTCTTGACATAATTCTAATTGGATTCTTTTTAGGTCTTGCAACATCAATTAGATTACAAGCTCTAATAGTTTTATTGACTGCCTTTCTCTATACATTATTTTATTTTAAACAACCGCGCAAAATATCTTATCATTTTGTACTTTTATCTTTAGCATTTTTAATAACACTAAGTCCTGTAATATTATACAATTATACTACTCACGAATCACCTTTTGATACTAATGCAGCTTGGTCAATGCAATTTCATAATAAGTATCAATATCCTGAATGGAGTGAAAAAATGCATGAAATTAATTTCTATAATGGAAGTACTATGGATGCAATATTTGTGGATTTTGATCTATTCCTCAAAAATTATTCGTATAATCTTTTTTCAGAAATGCCAAATAGATTATTAAATTTTAATTATGACAATATCAACAGCTCTATTTTAAATGCAATTCCAATTCTAGGATTTGTACCAATTGCTGTTGGTTTTGTTTATCTCTTTAAAATAAAACCAAATAAAAATAATTTAATACTATCATCATCATCATGTATTTTTACAACTTTCCTAGTTATCATCTTTGGTGATATATTCATACATTTTTTTGCTATAATTGCAGCACCACTTTTTCTTTTAGGAGTATATAATATCAAAAATGTCCAAACCAATGTCCTACCTTTGTTATTTTTACCTATATTTTTTCTCTTGATGATGTCAGTGTTATTAATTCGTGCAGGAGAGCACTTTTTCGTTATATGGTTTTCCATGTCTATGTTCGCAGGACTTTTCTTTGGACATATTTTTCCTGAAATATTCAAAAAATTTCAAAATAAAAAAAGTAAATCAAATCAAAAAATATTATCCTATTCTATAACATTAATAATCGGTTTTGCGTTATTATCAAATTTTGGTTATAGTTACATGTTATACAATTCTACTCATTCTGATCAACCTTTTTCTGGAATTGAAAATGAATTTGCTAGTTTGTTTGCAGAGAGAAAATATGAAGAAGTGGGTAAAGAAATAAAACTAATTGGTGATTTGTTATCAACTGAACCCAATATAGAAAATAGTTACATTATGGTTCCGCACCATCATTATCATTATTATGTTGGTAGTAACACGGTTTTAGGTTTAATGAGTGAAGGCCCATCTGATGATACAATTGAAAATTACATTACACGTAAAAATTGGAACGATATTGAAGTTTTTCATTCTAACATGTTAAGTCATCCAATTGACAGACAAAACATATTTCATCCAAAACCAAATTACATAATCTATGAATTTGATCCACCATCGGAACGTTATCAACACGATTATCTTCAAACACTAAAGGATCCACAAAATTCTGAAATTCCAGAAAGTTTTGAAAATATATACTATTCAGACAAAACTGGAATTATCTTCGTTGTTTACAAGATAAATCATGATGATTCTGGTGTTTGATTAAAATAAACAATTATGCGACATTTTTAAAAGATTAGTTTAGAAATTTACATCATGAAATTGGAAAATAAAATTGTATTAATTATTGTAATATCCATAGCAATCTATGCATCTTTTCTATTTTTCTCAGATTATAATTCAATTTCTGAAAACATAAACTATTTTAAGATAGAATATACAATTCCAATTTTACTATTGGTTGCAGCCAGTTGGATACCGTTAATTTTGAAATGGGATTATTTATTAAAAAAAAATTCTATACACATTCCACTTAAAACAACTATTTTGATTTGGTTATCTGGTTCAGCTCTTTCTATTACTCCTGGGCAAGTTGGAGAATTAATAAAATCACAACTATTAAAAAATATTTTTAATATTCCCCGGAGTAAAACTGCTCCAATAATATTTGTAGATAAGTTTTATGATTTAACAGGCGCAATAATTGCTTCAATCATTGGAATAATTATTCTCGATATTGATTTTAAATTAATAATCTTATCTATTATTACTCTCGGCATAATCTTCTTTTTAATATACTATCGACCTGTTTTCGAATTTTTCTTGAAAAAAATTACTAAATTAAAATTCTTTTCAAAATACTCTGAAAATATTACTGAATCATATGAAATTGTAAAAAATTCTACTAGTTATAAAACTGCATCCATTTCCATATCTCTCTCTATAATTTATTGGATAATGATTGCATCCTCTGTATATCTAATTTTATTAGCTTTTGATATACACTCCATTAATTTCTTACAATCTATTGCAACCTATCCTGCATCAGTATTGATTGGTGTAGCATCATTTATTCCTGGGGGTGTTGGTGTTACTGAGGGTTCCTTAGCTGGATTATTTGTATTACAAGGTATGGATATTTCATTAGCATTGATTGTTAGTATATTCATCAGAATTTTTACTTTATGGTTTTCTGTCTCTATTGGATTTATTGGATTGAAATTAAGTGGCGGTTTATCATTAAGTAGAAATTTTAAAAATTAATTATTCATACCTGATTGATTTATTTATAAAAAATTATGTAAATAATGATTATGTTAGTAGAAATATAAAGAAACAATTTATAGAAATGAATTTTTAATTAATTATGGAATCATTATCTAATGTAAAAAATCCCGAATTAGTAAGATTTGGACATTATTTTCTTTCAATGATTAATGATCTTAAACGTCGTCCTGAAGATGTCGCTAAAGAATTAGATGTACCCTTAGAAGAAATTATGGATATAATTGAAGGCCGTAAAACAATCACTGAAAATATTGTCAACCGTGCAAAAAAAATATGGCCAGTTAGCTCCAGGGATTTCTATTTAATTGAAGATGACTGTCCTGATGGAATAAAGATTATGCGTTCTGCAGATTCTAAAAAATCTGCTCGTATAATGAACAGAGGAGGAAAACCATATTATGAATACAGAGATACTGCAGTTAGCAGCGTAGGACTATTTCGTCCTGAGTGGATAGAAGAATTATGTATCGTAGACAACAATGAACCTAATAACAAATCAATTCATTGGAATAAAGGCCATTTCATGCATCAATTCACATATTTCATTGGAGATGTTAATTATTATTATCTAGGTTCTAATGGAGAAAAAAAAGTTGCAGTAATGAATACTGGTGATTCTGTTTATGGGACTCCTTTTAGACCACATACGTTTGCAACACGAAAAGGAGCAAAAAAGAATGGACTAATTTTGGCATTAACATATGGTAATCAATTATCTGGTGATACACAACAAGAACTTTCTGTGTTAGGTAAGGATCTAGCAATTAATTTTTGGTTAGATTTCTCAAATCGAACAAAAGCATTTGGAGAATTATTAAAATTTCATATGGCTTGTTCTTCTCTAACTTTTGATGAATTATCAAAAAGAACTAAAATAGAAAAAAATGATTTAATCACATTTTCACATGGTTCGGAAATACCTTCATATGATATTATTAAAAATTTAGCAAAGGGCTTGAATGTAAACTCTCGTGATTTGTTACCTCCTGATATAATTGAGGATAAAGTAATTGTCAGATATTATAAAGATGCACCAAAGTGGTATTTTCCTGAATCAGATAGTTCATATAAAATTACTGAGCTCAGTCACTCAACCACATTACCATTTTCAAAAGCATTTGAATTTGAAATTATTAAAAATGATAATAATGAATTAGATTTGAATGTTGGATTACATCAATACATCTACAACGTTGGTGACAAAAAAATTAAATTAAATTGGAAAATTCAAAATACTGAAAAATATGACTATCTTGAACCTGGAGATTCAGCATATATCAAACCTAATCTACCTCATAATTTTAGAGGTGATGGAAAATTAATGGTTCTTAGAATTGCTGGAAGAATACCTGGAGATGCACAAAGGGAATTATCATACCTTGATAATCATGATGTCAATAGGGCAATAGAAGAAACAACAATGTGGTTTGATCCAAAAGAAAAACAAAAATAATTTTTTAATTCCAATTTTTAATTTTTTCTCTTGCACTATCAAGATCTTGTGAAGTGTCTATTTCTAACCAATTACCATTAATTAAAATTGGATTAATTGGTATTTCCCTATCAATCAATTCTTGAATAAAATCTGTTAGAAATGCTTTGTTAAAAGAATCTGCAGTATGAAATTTTTCATTATGCAATTCTTGTAATTTATTATATGTTTCAACAAAAATTTTTGCTCCATTTTTATTTAATTTCATAATTCCTAAAAACTCTCCAATTTTCTCTACATCCTTTTTCACTAGATTTTTTTGAATTTTTGTAATTAGATCTGATTCAATTTTAACTAAATCTGCTTCAGATTCAGGATGCATAGAACGACCTATGTAATTTTGTTTCCAATTGAGATCTATCGCTAACCCAATATCAAATGATGATTTAATAATTTGTTCAAATACATTTTTTTCAACTAATACGTCTCCAAATGAAATTATTACATCATTAATCATAAATTTTTTTGCAGCAAACAAACTACCAAGTTGTTCATGTTCATTATAAGTTTCATCAAAAACATAATCAACATTTTTTAAATTAAATTTATCACTATTTGGTCCAACAATTAATAAAATCTTTTCAATATTCTTAGAACTAAAATTTTCAATTT
>Ga0114933_10000675_pt1 | contig 40437 bp, 35 predicted proteins | sample 4SBtaG_FD_89691 | JGI IMG/M metagenome (GOLD analysis project Ga0114933, IMG submission 89691) | Deep subsurface microbial communities from Kolumbo volcano to uncover new lineages of life (NeLLi) - 4SBTROV12_W25 metaG | ecosystem: Environmental > Aquatic > Marine > Volcanic | place: Kolumbo... | reverse complement strand
TGAAAAAGGGTCAGAAGCAACATCATTCGTCTCTTTTTCGGCTCCTGAAAACTGCTCTGTAAAACCTAGGCCAGCGACGATTTTTAGTACGGTGTTTTGAACATCGTCGGATTCTCTATCCGGAGAATCGCCGGCCGGCTCATCCGCATAAACGTCTTCAGTTGTGGAATCGGTTTCAAACAGAGAATTTAACTGCTCAGCCAATTGATCGTCAGGTGATGCCGAAGTCGACTCGTCGCTCGTTTCTTCCAACGTCTCTTCGGTTGCCGGTTCTTTATCTACTACATCTTGCTCCAAATCTTGCGGATCATCTTCTGTAGTGGATTGCGGCGGTTCTTCTTCCTCTGATGCATCTTGCTCAACTTCTGCTTGTTCTTCTTCTAATTCCTCTTCTAAGTCCTCTTCTTGCGTCACGCTATCCTGAGCGTTGCCTTCAGACTCTTGATCATCTACCGTCTCGTCTGCAGACTCTCCTGCTGCATCTTCTTCAGAACCCCGGTCGGTATTACTATCTGCAGTCTGCTCCTCCGTAGCCTGCTCTTCCAAGGATTCTTCCGATTCAACGTGTTGTGCGTCAGGATCAGTTGCTTCGGTAGATTCAACTTCAGCATCATCATGATCAATTTGATCATCTTGAGTTTCTGGCTCTGTTGAATCATCAACCGCTGGAGCGGGATCAGTTGCCGATGGCACAACGCCCCATAATTCAAACTGATCGAGGCCGGAGACCCATCGGCTCACGATTCCTTCGACTTCATAGGTGTCTCCACGGCTAACGCCATCCGCTTGATCGTTAAAAGAATCAGGTAGTTGAATCTTGACTTCGATTTCCGTGTCAACGATTTCACCCTGGATGGTTCTTCCTTTCCTCAAGGATTCATCCGGGACCGTCGAGTAGGTATTGCTTACTCTATCCACGAGAATCTTAAATCGGAATCGCCGCGACTTTAACTCATTTAGGATTTGCTCTCGTTCGGAATAGTAGATCCCATCTGCAGAAAGCGCAGTGGCAAGTTCAAGGATATCCGCGTGGGACTGAGGTGGAGAATTTCGGTGTTCGTTATAAATGTCGCTCATGTGAACTGTTATTCGTACCAAAGACCGGAATATTGAGCAAATTCTTGTACGTCGTGGATGATGGTTTCTGGCATCTGACACACAATTGATCGCGTGATTACAATCAAGGGTTGAACCTCAAAATGCTATAAGAACTTACCACAACATGGATACACAGCAGATCACCGAACTTATTCGCCATCGTCGGACGGTAAAACCAATCGACAACCGTGGCAGTGCGAATTACTCGGATCGTGAAGTTTCGCGCGAGACGATTGAGTTGCTGGTTGCCAACGCAAACTGGGCACCAACACATGGGCTAACCGAGCCATGGCGGTTTTGCGTCTATCCATCCAAACGTTCCTTAGTGGATTTAGCATCATTCCTGGAGCAGCAATACCGAGCTAACACTCCTGAAGAGTCATTCAATGAAGAGAAGCTTGCCAAAATGCTGGCATATGCAAAGGAAGCATCCGCGGCAATTGTGTTGGGAATGGAACGCCATCCGGGAAAGATTGTTGCCGAAGAGGAAGTGATAGCAACGGCATGTGCTGTGCAGAATCTACACTTAACAGCAACGACCATGGGCCTAGGCGTGTTTTGGTCGACGAATCCGATTTATGACATTTCGAGTAGCAGAGAGTATTTTGGTTGGATGGGTGAAGAAGACCGTTGTTTAGGAATTCTTTATCTGGGTTTTCCGGTGAATGAATGGCCCGAGCGCAAACGTGGCGCTCCCGGTGATGTGGCAGATAAAACAGAATGGCGAGAGTAACGAAAGTCCGGCGAATATGAAAATTGAACGAATCCTTGTTTATCAAGTCGACCTTCCTCTGCATGAGGGAACTTACAGTTGGTCCGGTGGAAAGTCAGTCGATGTATTCGACAGCAATATTGTCGCGATTGAGACGGACACAGGGCATGTAGGATACGGTGAGTGTTGTCCTCTGGGTCCATTTTATTTGCCCGCATATGCTGCTGGTGTGCGCAGCGGTATTCAAGAACTTGGTCCTCACCTGATTGGCATGGATCCGACTCGGCTATTACCACTGAATCGTCTAATGGACCGTGCGCTCAAGGGACATGCGTACGTCAAATCGCCCATCGACATTGCTTGCTGGGATATTCTTGGTCAGAAAAGTGGGCAGGCAATCTGTGAGCTACTCGGCGGTCGTTATGGTGATGACTTTGTCCTTTATCGAGCGATCTCTCAGCAGGAACCTGAAGCGATGGCGGATAATGTAGCCTCATATAGAAGCGAAGGATACCGGCGATTCCAGTTAAAGGTTGGCGGTGATCCAGATGTTGATATCGAGCGAATTCGCCAGGTTGCCGATCGACTTGAAGATGGTGACAAACTGGTTGCTGATGCAAATACTGGTTGGCTCATGCATGAAGCAGCACGTGTTGTACGTGCCGTGCAGGATATTGATGTGTATATCGAACAGCCATGTGAAACATACGATGAGTGTTTATCCATTCGCCGGCGAACCAGCCATCCATTTGTGTTAGATGAAAACATTAATGGGATGGATATTCTCATGCGCGGCTATGCAGATAAGGCGATGGACGTCGTAAATATCAAGATTAGTAAGTTTGGCGGGCTGACCAAAGCCAAACTTGCCAGAGATCTCTGCTGTGAATTAGGAATAGCCATGACGATTGAAGATAGCTGGGGCGGTGATATTACAACGGCAGCCATTGCCCATCTGGCACACAGCACGCCACCTGAACTGTTATTCACATCAACGGACTTTAATAGCTATGTAACGGTCAGTACTGCTGAAGGTGCGCCGCAAAGAAACAATGGTCGTATGTCCGCCTCCTCATCTCCGGGAATGGGTATCACTCCGAAAATGGACATTCTTGGAAAGCCTGTTGTAGAGATTTCCTAGAATTCGACCGAATGCAGTTGTACCTTCGCTGGAAAGGAGTAAAGCGTGATACGGGTTATCGATTCACATACCGGTGGCGAGCCAACTCGTGTTGTCGTTTCCGGTGGTCCTGACTTGGGTGGCGGTACGGTAGCTCAGCAGTGTGAGCGGTTTCGGTGTGAATTCGATTGGTTTCGAAGTGCAGTCGTCAATGAACCTAGGGGCTGGGATGCCATGGTCGGTGCATTGCTTTGCCCGACGTCCGAACCAGGGTGCTCAACGGGAGTGATCTTCTTCAACAATGTTGGTCAACTTGGAATGTGTGTACACGGCACGATTGGGCTTGGTGTGACACTTGGATATCTGGGAAAGGCCACCGGTCGTCAGCGTATTGAAACCAACGTTGGTGTTGTTGAATTGGAATTGCTTGAATCCAATCGCGTTGAAGTGCAAAACGTAGCAAGCTACAGACTGGCAAAAGATGTTGAAGTGAATGTGCCGGAGATTGGAGTGGTTGTCGGAGACATCGCCTGGGGCGGGAATTGGTTTTTCTTAATCAACGATCATAAACAGCATGTGCACTATGAGAATATTGAGGACCTGACGGATTATTCATGGAAGGTAAGGCAGGCGCTTACAGCGAATGGTATTACGGGATCCGACGGCGGTGAAATCGACCACATAGAATTGTTCTCCCCATCAGAGTTAGATGGAGTTGACAGCAAGAATTTTGTGTTATGCCCGGGTCGAGAGTACGACAGGTCACCATGTGGGACTGGCACGAGCGCAAAACTAGCATGCTTGGCTGCCGACGGTACGCTGTCAGAAGGACAGACTTGGTATCAGGCGGGCATAACCGGATCTGTATTTGAAGGTGAAGTTGCCAAGGTAATTGACTACCCCATTTCCGAACGAGTGATGCCAACGATACGCGGTTCAGCGTACATTACGGCTGACTCACAACTGGTGCTGCAGGACGATGATCCACTCCGGACGGGGATCAAGGGATGACACAACGACGTCAGGCGGTCATTGTAGGCGGTGGTGTGATCGGTGTCTCGTCTGCGTACTTTCTCTCAGAACGCAACTGGGATGTGACGCTGGTAGAGAAAGGCTCTACAGGTGGTGGTTGCTCTCATGGAAACTGTGGATTGATTTGTCCAAGCGATGTTCTTCCGTTAGCTTCTCCAGGTGCCATTCGTAAGACTCTGGCTGCGATGTGTCGTGGTAGATCACCGCTATACATCAAGCCTCGATTGACACCGCGACTTTGGTCATGGCTGCTGAAATTTGCGGTGCGGTGTAACACCCATGATATGGTCGCGTCAGCTCATGGGAGGATGTCCTTACTGGAACCTTCGATGTTGATGTATCAGCAATTGTTCGACCGTTTGGAAATAGATTGCGAATGGCAGCAAAAAGGATTGTTGTATGTTTTTCAGAGTCAAAAAGGGCTAGATGCATACTCTCTCACAGATGAAACGCTCGGCGAGGAATTTGGACTAAGTGCGAAGCGTCTGGAGTCACAGGAATTACATTGTTTAGATCCATCGCTTAAGGATGCTGTTGCAGGTGCCTGGTACTACGAGGATGATGGTCATTTGCGCCTCGATCGACTGATGTCTGAGTGGAAAAGGGTCCTCACAGAAGCGGGAGTCCAGATTCACGAGAATACTGAGATGCAGGGACTTGGTGTGCGTCATGGAACGGTGGTGTCAGTAGAAACATCATCAGGAGATTTTGAGGCGGATGCAGTTCTAATAGCAACAGGTGCGATGGCAGCTCAAATGCATCGGCACATGGGTGTGCGATTGCCGATTGAGCCGGGGAAAGGCTATTCCATCACAATGTCACGACCATCGGTCTGCCCGGAAATACCAATGTTGTTTCCGGAGCATAAGATCGCGGTGACACCAATGCATACAGGATATCGCCTTGGTTCAACCATGGAGTTTTCAGGATTCGATACTCGCATAAATGAAAAGCGAATCAACTTGATTCGCCAAAGTGCGGAAGTCTACATGCGTGAGCCGTTTGGTGAGGCGCTTCACGAACAATGGTACGGCTGGCGGCCAATGACGTATGACGGTTTACCCTTTATCGGCCCCGTACCATCGATGAAGAATCTATTTGTCGCTGCAGGACACAATATGCTTGGATTGTCGATGGCACCAGCGACCGGTCGATTGATATCAGAGCTTATGAGCGATGAAACGCCGTTTATCGACCCAACGCCTTATCGCATCGGACGATAAAGGAGTGTGATGCTCTGCCGCAATATCTGGAATCTAAACGTTGTAAGTGACGACAGTTTTAATACCTTGCGGCTCTCGGTTTTGATAATGCCAGAGTGAATCATCAGGTGTTACGCGGTTAGTGATCATCTTGCGAATCACATGACCGTACTTGTCATCAAGGGCGACGAGGTAATCTACGCCACTTTGCATGTCCCGTGGAGCGTTGTTGACAGTGCCGAGAAAGACATGATTTCGGAGGATGGCATTTCTCATGATTAATGAAAGATTGTGATTGGCCGGCTCAGGTGTCCGTGAACAGCCCTCCCAAACCATGATTCCACATGAACTCAGTGCGAGTGCCGTTTTTATGGCTACCTGATCACTGCCAGTACATTCAAGGATGAGGTCAAAACCGTCGCGATCCAGATCCGCATGGTCCCAATTCCAATCGTCCTGATTCAAGTATTCTGCATCGAATTCGGTTACGAGGCTTGCACGGAAGGAGTCAGATGGATCTCTTCCATAAACGGTAACAGGCCAATTTCGCGATCGACATGCAATCACAGCAGCAAAGGCGATCGGACCTAAACCGGTGATCAAAACCCGCGGTGGACGTTGCTCCCAGATGTCGCCTAATCGCGCCGCCTGAATTTGCTCGGCTTCACGTACAGCTTTCTCTGAGACTGAAATAGGCTCTGCAAGTACTGCTACTTCAGCAATGTGTTCGGGAACATGAAATAGGAATTCGGGCTGATCGTTCCATGTTGGCAGTGAGAATCCATGCTCTCCGACGATTCCTCTTTCGACGTAGCAGCCCCACGGCATCATATCAACGCGGCGCTTAATTACGCTATCATCGACTCCTGCAGGTCGTCGAACTGCAGGTACGACTAAATCTCCAGGGTTGAATCCGTCGACATCATGTGCAATCTCTACAACGCGTGCAAGGCATTCATGTCCGAGAACGAGAAAGTCATCATTTTCGGGGCAACCGGGAGTCAGTGAATGCAGAATTTCCCGATCCGTTCCGCAAATTCCGAGTAGCACCGTTTCGCAGCGCACCTGATTGCTGCTTAGTGGTTCCGGACAAATCGGATCAACGAGAACTGGATTCTGCTGGCCTTTGAAAGCAGCGATAGACTTCATTATTTGTTCCAGTGGTTGCCGCCGCGTATTTGTTTACAAGACGCGTGGACCTCATAGCAAGTGTGCTGTTGTGACTATTTGCGTCGGCGTCTTTCGAATCGAATTCGGCATCCAATCGCGATCGTCTCCGGCGTCTTTATCTCGTCACCGGAATTCGTTGCGGCAATGGCGATTTCAACCCATTGTTTCTTAACCTTCGTAGCATCGGGGCTATCATCGAAGGCACCCATATATACAATCTGACGCTTCTCATTTAGGACAAAGAATTCGGGGGTATACCCCGCTCCATATTTCTGAGCAATTTGCTGTGTTTCATCGTAAAGGTATGGAAAGGTGAATCCCTTTTCTTTGGCTCGCTGCTTCATAGCGTCCAAATTATCTTCAGGAATTTTGTTCACGTTGATTGCGACGAATCCAACTCCCTTATCTGAGGATGAGTATTTCTTTGCAAATGCAACCAACCGATCTTCATAGTCAACAGCGTATGGACAGCTATTACAGGTGAATGCGACCACCAGGATCTTGTGTTCCTTGAAATGATCGAATGCTATTTCCTTATCACTGATTGATGGTAGTTTTTCCCACTTAGGCGCATCATCACCGATATCCAGAACGGGATTAAACTCCCCGCCAACTGCCATGCTTGAATAGCTCAATAGTACGGCGATAGCCAGAAACTTTTTCATTGGGTAAATAGCTCCAAAGATGTTATGAATGACTCGTCTAAGTTGATTCTAACAGTCGATTCGCAGTATTGCGCAGGGGGTGCCGTTCTTCTGGTAATATGCAAATCAGGTTTGATTAACCGTTGCAGATTTCCGATTACTACACTAGAGTTGCAAATAGATAAACCAACCCGCAGGAATGTTAAATGTCTACCGAAAACCTGTTACTTCAACTCGACCTTTTACTGCTGCTTGCATTAGCCAAGCCATAGGGGATGTGTGAACGAAAAACGCTTTACTATTAACACATTCCCGAGGCAAGCCCTCGGGTTTTTTCGTTTCATATCCAAGTTCCACTAACGAAATACAAGAATGAGCCAACGAATCAACTGGATAACCAGAAGGGCCATCGCATCACGATCAGGCCTGTTGCTTCCCGCGCCGGTCAGGGACCGGCATACGGCTTTGTAGAGTCACGCATGCACGCGTGAACGCCGGACGATCTCGGCGGTAAATCTAGTGAACAATACATGACAGGTAACAGGACCAGTAAGATGTCCGAAAACAGACAAATCACAGTTTTTGACACGACCCTTCGTGACGGCGAGCAGTCTCCGGGTTGTAGTATGAATCTTTCAGAGAAACTGGAGCTCGCTCAGGCACTCATTGATCTGGGTGTAGATGTAATCGAAGCGGGATTTCCAATTGCATCTCCCGGTGACTTCGAAGCGGTGAGAGAGATCTCAAACACCATGCGTGGCGCCACTTTCTGCGGACTGGCACGAAGTCACGAAGTAGATATCGATCGCGCATGGGAAGCCCTAAAGGGAGCTGAACAGTCACGTATCCATGTGTTTCTTGCCACAAGTGCAATTCACCGCGAATTCAAACTCCGCATGTCACGTGAAGAAATTATTCAGCGCGCAGTCGATGGTGTAAAACGTGCGGTTAGCTATTGTGACGACGTTGAGTTTTCGCCAGAAGATGCAGCGAGAACAGAACACGACTTCCTTTGCGAAGTTGTAGAGGCTGCTATCGATGCGGGGGCAACTACGGTAAATATCCCAGACACCGTTGGATATGCCGTGCCTGAACAGATGGGGGCGACGATCAAGATGCTTGTTGATCGAGTGCCTAATATCGATAAAGCGACCATCAGCATTCACTGTCACAACGATCTGGGACTTGCTGTGGCAAATAGCCTGTCAGCCGTAGCAAACGGTGCCGGACAAATCGAATGCACAGTAAATGGAATTGGTGAACGGGCAGGTAATTGCAGCCTTGAAGAAGTAGTCATGGCGATGCGAACTCGCGAAGACTACTTTAATCTGTCGACCAATATCAACTCGGAGCGATTGGTTCCTACCAGCCGATTGCTGACATCGATTACCGGTATGGTTGTGCAGCGAAACAAAGCAATTGTCGGCCGGAATGCCTTTGCACATGAAGCAGGAATTCATCAGGACGGCATGCTTAAAGAGCGTACAACTTACGAGATCATGCGTCCTGAAGACGTTGGCTTTGCAAAAACCGATCTGGTTCTGGGTAAACACAGTGGCAGAGCTGCACTGGGTGACCGGGCAAGAGAGCTTGGCTTCCACCTCAATGGCGAACAGCTTCAGGCTGTGTTTGAGGAATTTAAGAGGCTCGCCGACAAGAAAAAAGAGATTTACGATGGAGATATCGCTGCTCTTGTACAGCAGCAGATTCATGGTGGTGGTGAACCGGCCTGGTCTTTTGTTTCTTTCACAGCAAATTCATCCTCTGGTGAAGCTCCGAAAGTAACCGTGATACTAGAAAAAGACGGCGAGCAATTTAGCGAGTCGTGGACGGACGGGGATGGCCCGATTGACGCTGCGTTTAATGCAGTGGAGAAGATCACAGGCCTTGAGTTGCTGTGTAAGGACTTTCAAGTAAGCAGTGCGACCCTTGGTCGAGATGCCCAAGGATCCGTCCAGGTGGAAATCTTCCACAAAGGGGTTACCTATCGAGGACGCGGTGTTTCGACTGATACGATCGAGGCAAGTATTCTGGCGATCCTTGATGCCGTGAATAGGATCGCCACGAGTTGACCTCGGGTAGATGGCACACGTCATCGGGTATCGTGCGTCAAATATTGCCGGAATGCTCAGGCAATAAATGCGACGTAGTAGAAGATCCAGCCTGTGATGGAAGTCAGAATCATACCAGTTGCACCTATCCGCGCACGTCGCTTGTGGGCATCGCTGTGTTCATTCGGTATCGGTGGCTTGGGGAAGTGCTTTAGAGCCTTCACAATGATCACAATCCAGAGGATTGGTGTGGGGATGGCGAAACACAGGTGGATGCCTAGTGCAATCCAGGCTGCTGTCAGACCTTCTCCGTTTGGATCAGCACGCAATTCCCAATCGGTGAAGAATCGCATATCAATTTCAAAAGCGATGACTGCCGCAAGTAATACCGACGCGGTTGCGATTTGAATCTGTTTGTGTAATTGATACTTTCCTTGCTTGGCCAGCCTGATGCTGTAGATCAGCACCGGTACCACCAGAAACATTGCGACGAACACCACGTCGAGCATCAATGAGGCATTTGTTCCAAGGAATCCGTCAATTCCGTCGAATTGGATTTCAGCATTTGGCATCGTGTTGCTTTGGATTGAAGGCATGCCTAATGCAATCGACCGTTTTCGGTCGTTGCTTGTTGAACTTGTTGGTCATCACGGTAAAGAACTTCGACGGATTGGCCGTCACTATAGTAAAAGACCCAGTTTCCATGAAGCTTGCCGTCTACAAAAGGCCCCTTGGCCTCGATAGTACCACTCTCGTCGAAATACTTCCATTCGCCCTGTTCGAGCCCATGTTCATATCGTCCTGCTGACCGTTTGTTTCCATTAGCATGCGTTGCGATCCAATGGCCGTGTCTCATTCCATTCTTGTATGATCCATCAGCATGTCGTTCAACAAAGGCGAGTAACTGAGGTTCAGTGTCCGTGAGCGATTCCGCACCACCAACATAAACTGATAGTTCGAGACTCACTATCGAATCCTGCTCAAGGTCGGGAATCACTTCAGCCGGATTCGTCATTAGATATTCACAGGCTTGTGCTGCAAACATGCGGTAATTCGGGCTGACCAACTGCCGTAGAGCCAGCATCCAACGTTGTGAAGAGAAGATGTCCACCGTGTCAGGTCGAACACGCAAACCGTTAACGATTGAGTCCTCATGCAGTAGATCGAGTTGTCGGCCATCTGAAAGTGTGGCTGGCGCCGAGAATCGATAGATGTAGAGTTCCGGATTATCAAACATTGACCATTGCTGGTCTAACCTTAACTGGTGAATCAAATGTGTACTCGTGGTTCGTCCTGCCCAGGTGCGATCCTGGTCAATCACCGTCATAAAGTTGTAAATCACAACGGCCGTCAGGCAGATTCCACAAGATAAACGCGGGAAGACTTGCCGTGAAATCGGTTCCGCTTGTGCATTTGACTTTACTGACCACCAAGTGGAAGGGACGAGCCCCAGTAAAACCGCACACGACACATATGAAAACAGAGGCACATCCATCGTAAGTTCAATTCCGATGTGCATTCCAATGAATCCCAATAGTGCGAGACTACGGCATCGGCTTGTCTTCCATGGTGACAGAAAGAGTAGTGGACCAATGATCTCCATCATCAGTACACCTACGGTCAAAATGCTGAGCACTGCCGGAAAGCCAGTGAGCCATACACCTAATGGTCTCGCCAGTGATGATTCGGAAAGGAGTGACTGCAAGGCTGTGCCATGCGTCCAGTGATCATTGAATTTCATGATTCCTGTGATGAAGTACATCAACACAAGTTGAATAATCAGTGCTGCTGCGGCGATCCCAAACACAGAATCTATGGGTGCTTTGAATTCATCAGGATCCGCTGTTTGGTTCCTGTTATCGAAAGAGTATCGCGACCCCAGTGGTAAAAAGATGGACCAGAACAATGCAGCGATCATTAACACATCAGCCCCGTTGGTCATTAGGGGCAGACGTGCCATGAGAGATGCTTGAAGGATCCATACACCGACTGTGGCCAATCTGGTTCTGCAACCCACTAACAGCATCACAGCGAGCAGCAGATGTATGCCAAACAGGATGCCAACATAGGTTGAACTTGTACTCAATGTATGCAGTGACCAGGTTGGAAAGCCGGCATAAAAGTCACTTACGGCAGAATAGGGGAACGCACCTGAGTCCAGATAGTGTGCTGAAAAGTGGCCGATGCGGTCGAGCAGGTCATAAATCAATACGAGTGCCAGGCCAACACGCATTAATGCAAGCGAACGCCGGTCAAGCGTGCTGACTTTGGAAAAGCACGACTGATTGTCTACTGACTTTGGCACTGGTTCTTTTCGGTTGTTGTTTACAGCTTGCAACCTGAGCCCTAATTGAGGTCTGCCTTATCGAACGAATTAAATTGAAAGACATGAGAATACTGCAAGCGATTCATACTCCGCATACAATACGGCAATTGATTCCAATTCCACAACAGACAAATTGGTGGTAAGAGCGTGACTGTTTCAAGACGAGAGTTTTTAACTGCAACATCCGCAGTTGCTGCAAGTGTATCGATCGGACTAAACGACGTTGAGGGGACCAAGGCCAAAGCAACGACATCTTCTAATCCGATTGCTGTAAGTACTTATTCGTACTGGCGTTACCGCAAAGATACAAAGTTGCCGATTGAAGATTGTATCGACTTGGCTGCGGAGGCTGGTTTTGACGCTGTTGAAATACTACACGTACAGATGACACGTGAAGATAACGATTATCTACAGATGCTCAAGCAACGGGCATTTGTAAACGGGTTGGATCTGTGCGGATTCTCAACGCATCAGGGATTCGTGTCACCGGACAAAGAATATCGGGATCGAAATATCCAGCATACTCTGAAGTGTATTGAGTTAGCTTATCAACTTGGAATTCCCATGATCCGTGTTAACACAGGTCGGTGGGGCACGATTAAGAGTTTTGATGACTTAATGGCAGCGAAGGGAATAGAACCGAGATTAGAGGGGTATACGGACGAGGACGGCTTCAAGTGGGTTATCGATAGTCTGGAACAGTGCCTTGGTAAAGCGGAAGAGTGTGGGGTTACTTTGGGTCTGGAGAATCATTGGGGGTTAGGTCGGACGGCAGAAGGCGTACTGCATATTGTGAATGCCATTGATTCCCCGTGGCTCCAGGTCACAGCGGATACGGGTAACTTTTTCGAGCGGCAATACGAGCAGTTTGAAATGATGGCGCCGAAGACGGTGTATGTTCAGGCCAAGACGTACTATGGTGGCGGCACTTGGTATACGCTGGACATTGACTATTCACGAGTCGCAAAGATACTCAAGTCCGCCGGTTATAACGGTTACATCTCCCTGGAATTTGAAGGTCAGGAAGCCCACGAGACGGCGATCCCCAAGAGCCTTAATCTTCTGCGGCGTGCATTTAAGTAGGTCAATTTGGAATCCGGGATCTAACCCCCTAGGGACATCTCACAAACTGTTGGTAAAATATGTGACACGCAGATTCTGAACGGCGGTGCCTGGCACTGTTATTGAATGTTCAGAACACTCGTATGGCCGAGTGGCGGAATTGGCAGACGCTCGGGACTTAAAATCCCGTGTCCGTTAGGACGTGCGGGTTCGAGTCCCGCCTCGGCTATTTCTCTTGATCGCGTTTTCGAGGCCCTTCGTCGCCTGCCGGCTTCTCGCAAGGTGGTGCGGTTAGTTTCTGGTTCTATATGCTTTCTAACCGCAACTGCCGTTTGACGAGGCGCTAGCGGAGGATGCGGGCACCTCGGTATGTATTTCTCACAGCCATGTCGAGTTAGCGACTGACGTGGATCCGACTATATACCACGTAGCCAATCTTAGCCGGATTGGTCGCCTTTATTTTCACCTCGAGTACACCTGCGGCAACCTTATAGGGAAGGACGAGCTCGTTTTCACCTATTTTTAATCCAGTAATTGGGTATGCCATCTTATTCCCACTTTGCTGAATGACCAGTTCGCCAGTTCCCGCGTGACCGGATACCTGAATTATGACTCTGCTGACTTCTGCTTGCACATCTAATAACTCAATGCGTACAGGGCCGTAGTCCGAAGAAAGAGAGTTTAATCCGATGAATGTAGGTTGATGAGTCGGAAGGTACACAAACTCATTTCCGCGCAATCGAATGAGGCCATTTCGTCCTCGAAGTATGTCTACAAACTTATGATCTACATATGTTAGTGGATCCAGTCCTGCTCGATGCCAGTGCAAAAACCACTGGTCCGTTTCATTCGTAACAGCTGCCTGTCTGGCGACCGTCGGCGATTCCCGAACCGCATCAATCGATGCTGCCTTGCCATCCATCTGGAAATACGTTCCCCAGGTAACGTCAAATATCCGCCAGGCTTGGTCATAGTAAACTTCGGCGCAAATATGGGACGTGTTTTCTTTCGGCGTCTTGCCATGTAAATAAAACTCTACAGGTCTTGCTCTGAGCTTTAGGTGTTTAGCCAATTCTAAAAAACAAGCAACTTGATTACCACAAATCCCGGCCTTCGCTTCCAAACACTCTTCAACGGTTTTCGGTGTGTCTTCACCAATCGTTTTGAGTACAGAATATTGAAGCGGACTGACGATGCGTTGAACATGATTCATGATTGATATCGCGGCGATATATGCTCGATCTACATTTGGACTGCGATTGCCAAGCTGGTCGACTTCATTGCGAATCTCGTTGAGCAACTGTTTAGTCTTTGAACCAAGTGTGTCATCTTGAGCGCGCAGATCAGAACTGACCGCAACGATATTTATGAAGAGGCAGATGATCCATGGGAGGAGAATCCTCCGGATACTAATTGTGTGTATAGAGAAAGCCATGAGCATATTTTAACCAACACACGATGTGACTGGCCTGTGAAACGCGAAACCGCACGGATTTGCGGATTTAGTTCGCGACTAACATCAATCACTACGCCCCGTGGTTGCCAATGTCATTAGAAACGATTCTTGCAAGGGCAGTACCAGTAAGGTAACTCTTGTCTGCCGAGGATGACGGAGGATGCGGGCATTGCAACCAAACGACATGACATACAACTCATAGCCAAGTTTTCTCCAGTCTGAAGAATCAGAGGCCGATTAACGCTATATTAGTAGGCAACTGCCGCTAATCGGCAAGACACTCATATCGTTATCACTCAACTTAGACGGAGACAACTTATGCTTCGTAAAATCACACTCGGAGTTGCCTTGATGGCAATGGCAACAATGATCACCACCGGTATCCAGGCGGATGACGATGGTGACTCAAAGAAGGGCACATCTATTGAAGACGTCATGCACGCTCTCAAAGATGGGTTTCATAAGAAGATCCTTGATGGTTCGGCCACTGACGAAGAAAAAGCACAAATGCTCGACTTCGCCAAGGCTCTGCCGAAGGGAACACCCCCAAAAGGCTCCAAGAGCAGCTGGAAAAAACTCACTAAAAAGCTGGTTGTTGCTTCCAAAGCTGTTGTAGCCGGCAAAGATGGCGCCATCGAAGCTTTCGGCGAAGCCATTAACTGCAAAACGTGCCATACACCTCACAAAGTGTATCCACCGGAAAAGCAGTAAGCAGAGCTTTCGATAAGCTATATAAAAGAGGGTCGTGAGGATTAAAACTCACGGCCTTTTTTATTTTCTGAAGCAATACAGGTATTCGTAACCACGTTGGATAATGCTGTCGTTTGCAAAAACCAGAGATGATCGAGTCAAATCAGCCACCTCATTTTCAGCGATGATCTCACATTGCTCAGGATTTGGCTTAAGAACGAACGATGTGCCTTTCATATTAACGACATAAAGCTTGCCATCGAGATAACTCATCGAGCTCCATGTGTTTGAATCGCCGAGACGTTGCTGCCAGGTCGTCTTGCCTGTTTTTAATTCGATACACCACGCAATGCCTGGTTCATTGAGGATATAGATGTGATCACCAACAATGACACCGGATCCAACTCGTTGCGGGATTTGTTTTCGCTCGGTGTGATACCACAACCGACGCTCTTCTGTAACGTCTCCAGTGCCGCCGCGTTTCACAGCAAAGGCAGGGCCACTATAACCGCCCATCGTTACGGCGATATCACTCGTAATAAGCGGTGATGTGTACACGAGCTTCTGAAGTCCGCCACATGTCCATTTTACATCACCCGTTCTCGGGTTCACTGCGTAAAGCCTCATTGGCATGCTGATGAACATCGTTGCGTCCTGACCGGCGCCGGATATGATCGGTGTACTCCAGCTTCCCCTGAATTCTTCAACGGATTCACTTTTGGCATCCGGCACTTCACGCTTCCAAATCTCGTCTCCGGTTTTCTTATCCAGCGCGATCCAGTACGCATTCAATCCCGGGCCACAATTGAGAATAAGTAAATCCTCAAAGACAACGGGACTGGATGCTGTGCCCCAGATGTGTTGGAAGATCCCGAGGTCTTTTTCCCAAGCCACTTGTCCATCAAGTGTATACGCAATCAGGCCTGCCGAACCGTACCAACTGTAGACGAGATTTCCATCCGTTGTTGGACTTGAGGCACAAAACGGATTTGTCTTATGGGTCTTGTCTTGAGCTTCACGCGTTACTGAGTGATTCCAAAGCAATTCACCGTCTTCCAGTGAATAACAATACGTTCCGCGCTGTTTGCCATCCGCGGAAGCCATTGAAACAAATATTTTTTCGTCCCACGTGACGGGTGTCGAATTTCCAGGGGCTGGCAGTTTAACTTTCCACGCTAGATTGGATTCAACCGACCAGTTTTCAAGCACCTCATTATGTGAAGCGTGACCGGTGCCTAAAGGCCCACGCCACTGACTCCAGTTTTGCGCATTTAGAGATCCACAAATAAACAAGGCAAAAACGGCTGAAATCGTTGTAAGACGCATGTCTGATCCCATGAGTAAGGACAACGGATGGACGTATCCTCAGTGTTTCGTGAGGTGGAAGTACTATGATTGCTTCTAAGATACCATACGTTACTGACGCACTCTAACGTAGGATCCGGGCATCCCCGCGAAATCGGGGCTCATAGTTTCGCTGAGAATAATCCGGTAGGTTGGCAGTTCGGGCAGATGGCCCCATCGTATCTTGTGATTGATAGTTGGTCTGTTGTGGCTTTATCTTGGCCAGATCAATGAGCTTATACCCACGTGGTTGTGGCATTTTCCACATTTCCGGATTGTTGCTCATTAGGTTATTGAATTGGAATCGCGGAATGTCGAGTTGGAATTGCGTTTCGTTTTCATGGCCCGGTAGTAAACGTACTTTGATGCGGTGTGGCATCGAAAGGCCATCCTGTGGGTAGTACCGATGCTTGGAGGCAAGCACGGAGGCAACCAATTGGCCATTTGGTGCCTTTAGATGTTGCTCCAGCACCCAGCCAAATCGATTATCAAAAATGAGAATTCTTGTTAGGCCGTTGGGTAACTGAGTACGCACTTCCAGCTTGTCTTGCCCGACCTTGAATGGCCCTTCGTGCTGCTGGGTTGGATCCAGATAGACCAGACCGGTGGCTTCGATCATCCACTTGATGTTTACCGGAATGAAAATCCTCGCCGCGGTCGACTCAAATTGATCATGTCTAACAAAATACACTGCTGGATCCGGTTGTTGTTTGACCCATATCCAGAGCAAATTGTCATTGCTACCTAAGTCTAATTCAGTACCGGTAAAGTCAAACAGCCCGGCCCGAAGTCGAAATCGGTGTGGGCGTTGTGCGATCAGATTTGCCTTTAAGGTCGGTGAGCCGGCAGTGGATACCTTTGCATTGTCTGCCTGAAAAGCCTGAATCTTCTGAGTTGTGTTGACGATGGACATGAGCGACTCCATCGTTACTTGTTCTGGAAGTGATACAGGTGGTAATCCCGTGTGCGTGTTGACCAATCCTGACGGTAGGCAGCTTGCTCCACAGGACACCCACATTACGGTAAGTGCAAGACTGAGGCTGGATCGTAAACAGGTCAGTGATTTCTTCACGTATTTATGCTGCGTCTTTATACAACAGATCTGTGAGCTCACGCTGGATCGATTCTGCACGTTGAGTTGTTGGGTCGATGACAATGACCAGATGCTCAGCTTCCTGCTTTGCATCGGTTAGCACGAGCTCTTCGTTACCTTCTTGATTGACTTGAGTTCCCTCGAGTCGCAAAAGACGTTTTCGTACCAACAGCAGCCCAAGAATATATCTGAGATCAGCTTTTTCCGGTTGCGCGCTCAGCTGAGTAAAGAACTGGATTAGGACATCATTCGGTGCGAGGTTTGCTGTTTTGCTGTTTTGCTCAGGCATCTCGGACTTCCACCAGCCAATGGCATCGTCAGGTGGTTCCGACCAATGCTCGCGACTAAAGTCGCGGCGCACAACTTCGCCACCGACACCAAGTAGCACGCTGTAGAATTCTTCACCTGGACTAAACTCCCGACCACTTTCATGGCATTGCCGGGTGCATTTTTGAAACTGAAACTCAAGCATGATGCTGTCCAGTGTTTATGAGTGAATACAGTCGTAAACAGATCGGTAACGGGCTTAAATAGTAGCCGAAAATGACGATAGGAGGCAATAGTCATCTGGCTGTTGCCATACCTATTTCAATACGGCAATCAACTGTCTGAGTTACGACGCTTCGGTACCGAGTTTAGCTCGTGCACGTGTGAGAGTAGGGCCGATGCTGTTGGATGGCATGCCTGTCAGCGAGCTGATTTCATCATATGACTTGCCTTCCATATGAAACAGTCGCATGACACTTGCTTCCTGTTCACTCAGTTTTGCAAGCAGAGATTCGATTTGTTCTTTATTAATCAACTGTTGTTCAGCGGATTGTTCGTCGTCAGGAATTGAGATGTTCCCGGTATCAAGTGACATGCGAAATGCTACGACGTAATCGGACTCCCCATCTCCGGCATCTGAATCGTCCGAAGATTGTGGGAGTTTTTTACTTATGAATTCTCTTACAACGACACGACGCGCGATTACTGTAATGTAGGTTGCAAGGCTACTACGACCCTGAAATCGTCGTAGTACGGCAAAATCATTCTTAATGATCTGTAGAAATACTTCTGCAACGTGGTCCTCAACGTCATGTCGTTTCAGGCGGATATTGCGTGCATCGGCACTATGTGTAACGACATGAGTTACTAAGCCAATAAATCGATCGGCAAAGTCCTCCCACGCTCCTGCCGTTCTGGCAAGGCATCGATGGATGAGTTCACGGTCGTAATCGGAAAGTGCCACGGAATGATCTACGGATCTAAGGTATGCAATTGTGTTTTGGATTGCTGTTAAAATAGCAACTTGTCACGTGAGATTCTAGGAATTGGCTAATTCTTAAGCAAGACAGATCCTAAATTGCTCGGACGAGTTGTTTGTCGAGAGTTAGTAGGTTTCCGGAGCTGCAGATAGAATACACATTACAGTCAAAAAAGATGGAAAAGTATGAGAGTTACCATAGTTACCGAGCAGGAAATTTGGTTAAATACGGGCGAGAGAGCTATTTTATGCTTAAATGATTGGTTCCAATTTGCCGATTTATGCACTAAATAGTTTCTATAACTCCAAACCGCAAATTGGAATTACACACACACACACACACACACACCATAGGGAGTGACTCTCGATGACACACGTCGTTTGTAAAGATTGTTTTGGTTGCAAATACACTGATTGTGTAGTTGTTTGTCCTGTAGAGTGCTTCTATGAAGGTGAACAGATGCTATATATCCATCCTGAAGAATGCATCGACTGTGAAGCATGCGTTCCTGAGTGCCCAGTAGAAGCTATTTTCCACGAAGATAATGTGCCGGAAGGTGAAGAAGGCTTCACCGCTCTCAACGCTGAAATGGCATCGCAGTGCGAAGTCATTACCGAGCAGAAAGAACCGCTCGCTGATAGTTGAGCACGAAGCTTCACTAAAACAAATATAAAAGGCAGCGTTCCAATCTGGTTCGCTGCCTTTTGTATTGCGCTGTATTCCGTCTTTGGGTTTTCTGAAGCCGTAGTTAGCTGTGCATTCGTGCTCTCGGATAGCCTTCAAGAACAATCTCGGCTTCTTCCTTGGCGAGTTCGTCAAGACGCTGGTCAACTACATCAGACGGCATAAAGTCCTTCGCCAGTTGAACATACGTAGCGTAGTGACCCGCTTCAGACTCGAATAAGCTGCCGTAGAAATCAGCCAACTCCGGGTCGCTAACATGATCTCTTAATAAACAGAATCGTTCGCAACTTCGTGCTTCGATCAGGGCGGCAACTAATAACCGGTCAACGCCACGCATCGGTTCTTCATTACGAACAAGCGCATTTAGACGTTTGCCGTAGTGACCAGGCTGTTGTCGTTTAAAATCGATATCGAGTCGGTTGAGTTGTTCGAGAACTTGATGGAAGTGATCGAGCTCTTCATTGATGATTCTCGTCATTTCGATGGTAACTGGTTCGTATAGCACATACGCAACCATCAGGTTTAGTGCTGTGCGCGCAGCACTAAGTTCGCAATGAGCGTGGTCGAGGAGTACCTGATCCAGATCTTCATCCACCTGGTTTAACCAGCGGTCGGGTGTCTCAACTTGCAGATTAAGCACGAGATCTGATCTCCTGCTGCATTTAGCTAACGATGCTAATTACAGGTGTTCGCAGACCAAGTCGCCAATTTCGGAAGTGCCGAATCCCATTCGACCAGCTGCCTGACTTTCCATTTTAGTGCCGGTGACTTGCTTGATCGCTGCAGTAATCTGATCTGCTGATTCCGGTTGCCCGGAGTGCTCTAGCAGCATCGACATTGCAGCGATTGCAGCGATGGGATTGATCACATTTTGGCCTGTGTACTTTGGCGCACTACCGCCCATTGGCTCGTACATACTTGTGCCGCCCTGATCAGGGTTTATATTCCCACCAGCGGCAACACCCATGCCGCCCTGAATCATTGCGCCAAGATCAGTGATGATATCGCCAAACATATTCGTTGTTACGATCACATCATAGAATTCCGGATTTTTAACCATCCACATGCAGCATGCATCAACATGGTTGTAGTCGAGTTCGACATCCGGATATTCCGCACCGACTTCCTCGAATGTCCGCCACACCAGATCGTGACCATACGTCAGTACATTGGTTTTGGCGACGAGTGTCAGACGTTTACCCTTTGGGTTATTTCTTTTACGTGTGTATTCAAATGCCCAGCGAATTACTCGTTCGCATCCTTTACGAGTGTAAATCGCGGTTTGTGATGCAACTTCATCTGGTGTCCCCTTCTTGAGGAAGCCACCAATTCCACAATACATATCCTCGGTATTTTCCCGAACGACAACGAAGTCGATATCTTCTGGCGATTTACCTGCAAGTGGTGTTTCTACACCTGGATAGAGCGTTACGGGCCGCAGATTAATATACTGATCCATGGCGAAACGGAGATTCAATAGAAGCCCTTTTTCGAGAATTCCAGGAGCAACATCAGGGTGACCAATTGCTCCTAGAAAAATTGCGTCGTGCTCTTGTAAGTCAGCAACGGCGCCATCGGGTAGGATCTCGCCCGTTTTCAGGTATCGCTCGCCACCAAAATCGAAATGAGTGGTTGTAAACTCAAACGAGTTTTTTTCTGCTACAGCAGCTAATACCTTTAGGGCTTCGTCGGTAACTTCAGGGCCTGTTCCATCTCCTGGAATGACGGCAATCTTCATAGTCGTTTGGCTCTTATATACTGGCAATAAACTTGAATGGCTAAACCATCGATTCTATCACCGCTATAAGGGATCGAAAACCGGCTATTTTAGATGGCTATGCGCGCAGCGCCAGCGCACCGAGTAAACGTTTACTTACAATCGCTCAACTAAAATGCCGAATTTAGTTTTGGCTGAAATCAAGCCGTGATGAGTTCTTACCACCAACAGGGTTTTTCATGAACTGTTGGAAACACGAACTGCATAAATCAAATCGGCGTTTTTGATATTCATCCCCAAGTTGATCTGGGTCGACATCGCCAAGGTGTTCCAATAGTTCGTCAATTTCCATGAGGTGGTCTCGATCATCGTCGAGGTCTTCGAAGTCTTCGGCTTCCATTACCGCTTGAACTTCGAGGTTAACAACATACCGAATGTCCGATTCAGAATCGATCGGGGTTTTACACCGGTCGCAGGAGTAATGAATCATCTCTGCGTCTTTCAAAAGAAGAGGGGTTATCACTTCAGTAAGAGCAATCATCCGTGTTGCTCATTAACTTTCGATAACCTTATCGTAATGTGGATGACAGTTGAGATTCAACACATGGATGACAGGAAATTCTGAACAAAAAAAAACGAGCAATTTGTTACTTGACTTTCCCTGCTGCATTTGTCCTGACATAACTTCATTTGAGATAATGATTGAAGATAGGTTACGATCAAGGTCACACCGAAAGCATTGCGTAAGCGGCCTGCGAGTCAGGCGATAACGCAATTATTTTGCTTTCATTGAAAAGAGAAACGCATGATCCTGTCGAAGAGCAACAAACTCAATACTCCAGTCTTGGTCCTGAATCGGTTTTATATGGCGATTCAGATAATTACGGCGAGACGAGCCTTCGTGATGCTGTGTCGAGATGCTGCTGAAGTGATCGATCAGGAAGATGGCCAGTTTATGAATTACTCATTTGAGCAATGGCTCGAAATGAGTGAGTTTCAATATGAAGCTGGCATCATTGAAGATGACGTGATTCAAACCGTGCGTTTTCCCGTACAGATTCCCCGCGTTGTTCGTACGACTAACTTTGATCGTGTGCCAGACTCCACGGTGAAGTTCAGCCGCAAGAATCTGTTTGTACGCGATAAACAGCAGTGCCAGTATTGCGGTAAGAAACTCTCGTTTAGCCAGATGAGTTTGGATCACGTTGTGCCCAGAAGTCAGGGCGGAGGTACTTCATGGGATAACGTCGTGTGTAGCTGCTTCCCTTGTAACTCACGCAAGGGTGGAAGGACGCCCAAAGAAGCTCGTATGGAGCTTTTGCAGCAGCCGGAAAAGCCTCGCCAGTTTCCGTTGCTGGATCTCTACCAACCGAGCATCGTGCATCCAATTTGGGAACCGTTTATCGGGTCTTAACGCTGAATTCTATTACACCCATACGGACCACGTGCAAATGAATAGCAATGTCACGGTGGTGATGGTGATAGTGCCTGGCAATGCGATTCTTATAATCGACGATCGTCTCTTCGCTCGTAATCCAATCAATACGGTGATCAGCAGACTGGAAATAGAGATAATGACTGTCGCTTGCCAGCCAAGTGACATGCCGATCAGGCTATAGATCATCGCTAGCTCTGCATTTTTCCGTATCCAATTTGTTTCTCCGACAAGCAGCTTAAGAACGATGCCGGACACAGTTCCAAGTATGATTCCGGCAATACCACCAATAACCGGAATTAACAAAGTCGGATAGTTCTTCTGGGTGATATTCAGTATCTCACCCTTGATCCCAACGGGTATGGTTGTGTCGATGCCTGCAACAAAAATCAAAGTGATGAGCCACCCCATGACGATCAGGCCTGAAGGCAGCCGATCATCTTGTGACTTGATGAGTAATGCGATTAATAACATGACCATCAACAGGCCATGCTGCAGAAAGAATCCGATCATCTCACGGACCGGCCCCTGATGCGAAAGTAGCTCATCGATGAAGAATCTCGATTCCATACTCCACCCGGGAATATTTACACCACGCAATACAAATTCCAGGCCAAAGAATGCCAAGGCACAACTGCCTGCAATGACTTCCATTAACACATAGCGGTATGGAATTCGAAAATCGCAGTTGCGGCACTTTCCTTTTAATTTGAAGAAACTAAATACTGGGATGTTGTCCCTTAGTCTTATTCGTCGTTTACACGAGGGGCATGCCGAACTGCCCATCAGGGTTTTACCTCTCGGCAAGCGCCATGCGACCACGTTAAGGAAGCTCCCAAGTGATGCCCCGAATACAAAGAACCAAACTGCGAGAATCACAGTAATGCCAACGGTTGTCGGTAAAATGTCGGCCAGCGGAATGTTGGTCATTTGATTAACAGTGACTGTTGAGTGCTACTGTGCTCAGATAAATCTAGTTTAGCTCCAAAGACTCTTCCAAATGTTCGTAGAGTTGCTCTAACGTCGACTGAATTTCCTGTAACTCTTGATTGTATTTCTTTATTAACTCGCCGTCTCTGAGCGTTTGTTCGAGTGACAGGAATTCGAATAACTCCTCAATTCGCAATTCGCATTTAGCTATATCCTGTTCCAACTCAGGTACTTTGCGATAGGGGAATTTGCGATTCTTCTTAGTTTCTTTCTGTGGCTTTGGTTTTCCAGGATTGGGATATTTAGAACCAGCTGACTGGGACTTTGTCGCTGATTTGGTGTTCCCTAATTTGTCACGCGCTTCCTGTGCAAGTCCGGCCTGCTCGAGTGTTTGATAGGTGGTGTAGTTTCCCTGTATGACATGAAATCGATCATGTTGAACTACGAGTAAGTGATCGACGACGTGATTCAGAAAGTACCGATCGTGACTGACAACGATCATCGTGCCTTCAAACGCTCTTAGCGATTTTTCAAGTGATTCGCGTGCCCATAAGTCGAGGTGATTGGTGGGTTCATCAAAGATAAGCAGGTTAGCATCGGCGGCAGCAATTCTTGCTAATGCTGTTCGGCTTCGTTCGCCGCCGCTTAGGCTTGAGACTTTTTGGAAGACCATGTCATCCTGTATGCCGAACCGAGCGAGCAAGTCTCGTCGTTGTTTTTCAAAAAACTCCTTGTGATCAGGCCGCACGGCATCTACCACATCCGCTTTGGGATCCACACAACTGAGTTGTTGATCGAGATATCCACGTTTTACACCAGTACCTATGTGAACTGTACCGTCATCTGCTTGGACCTCACCAATAAGACATTTCAATAAGGTGGACTTACCTGTACCGTTTGGGCCAAGAATTCCCCAAGATTCACCACGAATCACATCAAAAGTGAGATCCTTAAACAACTGATGGTCGTATGCTTTGGAGAGGTGCTCAACTCTCAGAACAATGTCACCTGTTCGACCAGGTTCAGGAAACCCGAAACTTGGTGCAGAAATCGTGCGTGGCCGATCCACAAGCTCAATGCGTTCGAGCTTTTTTTGTCGATCTTCAGCTTGAACGTGCTTTTGACCGTACTTGTGTTTTCGGACAAATTCCTCCAGACGAGCGATCTCTTCCCGCTGTCGTTCCCAGGTTCGGCGCTGGACCTCTAACCGTTGCTCCTTTTGCACTAAATAGGCGGTGTAGTTTCCCTTATACGCATCAATGGATCCATTTACCAATTCAAGCGTTTGTTGAGCCACTTTGTCCAGCAGATACCGATCATGGCTGACAAGCAGCACTGCCTGTTCACTGGAAACAAGAAATGATTCGAGCCATTCTGTTGCGTCGATGTCCAAATGGTTAGATGGTTCATCGAGAAGCAGAATGTCGGGTTCCTGTAGTAAGAGCTTTGCGAGCATCAGTCGATTTTGCTGCCCGCCACTGAGAGTCTCTACCGGTTGGTTGATGGCCGCATCATCAAAAGATAGTCCACGGAGAATCCGATCAATCTTGTGATCTAAATTGTATGCACCCGCTTGATGAATCTTATGCTGTAACCTGTCGTATTGTGCCTCTAACTCTGCTGATTCTTTCGTAGTTAGAGAAGCAGAGTCTGCAATCTGGTTAGCTATTTCCAGCGACCTGGAATCCAGGTCCTTTAGATGCCCTAGTGCTGAACTAGCCTCTTCCCAGACAGTTTTCCCAGCTGCCAATTCAATGTGTTGTTGCAGATATCCGATCGTGGTGCCGGGATGTAATGTTACCTGTCCTTTATCTGCTTCCAATTGCCCGGTGATGATCTTCAGGAGTGTACTTTTTCCTGAACCATTGGGTCCGATTAATGAAATCTTCTGCCCGGCGCGCATTTCAAAACTCGCGCCATCGAGAACTGGGTCCGGGCCAAAGTGTTTTGTTAATTCTGCTACGGAAAGGAGAAGCATCAGCGTGTTTCTTAAACATCCTGTGATACAGATTTGCCATGATATCGTCTAAAGCAGAATCTGAATATGGAGAGCTGAACCTACCATATTTGTATTATTGACGAACATGGTTCAGCAGAGTGTAACAACCTAAGTATTGGGGGGTTGTCAGACGCATGAATTTGAGTATCTTTTTATTTGTTCGGCTTTCCGAATGCGACGAAAAGGATTTGTCGCTTTCAATGGTTAGTGGAACGGAGCCATCAGTTATATACGTATAACTGAATACGGCATTGGGGCCGTAGCTCAACTGGTTAGAGTACCGGACTGTCGATCCGGTGGTTGCGGGTTCGAGTCCCGTCGGCCTCGCTAAAAGGCGTTCATGAATGACACTTGTGTCAATCATGGACGCCTTTTTTGTGCAATGTCATACCGGTGTGATATTGAATGTTGCCAATGACCTAAAACAAAATCGGATTTGGTTCCTCACCGTATTTTCGAACCATATCCAGATCTCGCTGTTGAAAATCACCATGTCCGAGTGCTTCATATACCATCGCTCGATGGTAGTGCATGATGGCAAGAGTCTTTTGAAGGTGCGTTAGCAGGCTATCCGTCGGAATAATCTCTTTGCTTGCGAGTTCACGCATGGCGCCGGTTGCCAAGTCAATCGCGGCGGTTAAATTCCAATTAGCGACTTGGTAATTCTTAAGCCGAAAGTGTACATACCCACGCGTGTCGAGATTCTGGAGGATTAACAAATACTCTTCCTGGGAGTTTAACATTCTCGGTATTGCAATTGGACGCACCGTTTCCAGTTGTCTTGAAAGCGCTTCGATTTCGTTGTTGGTGCGCTGCCGTATGTTGTCAAATCCTTCTTTCGGGAGTGCCTTTAAATAGAGCTTATGTGCGGCAATGAGCCAGTTGGCTGTGTCGCTAAGCGTTTCGTCACGATACTCCTTGTCAGTAATTGACCATCGTTTGGCGCCGTTATATTTAAGCTGGATATGAGACCGCTCCAAGGAATCAATCACCTGGCGTTTAAAAGACTCCGCGACTTCTTTATTGCTGCCAGATTCTTTTATCCTGAATTCAACTTGATTGAATTGTTTAGCCAGAGTTGGATTTAACACAAAGACATTTCCACCAAGCATTTCAATGGCTTCTTCTGTGTCGGTTAACGCCTGTTTTAGATTGTCGTCGGCAACGGCAAGTTGATAGGCTCTAGCGTTCTTCAGTTTGACTTTGAAAAGAGCTGGTCGGGTGTCAAACAGCTTTCCAGAGGCTATGGAGGAAGCATCATTCCAAAGCTTTGATACCCGTGGACATGGTTCCTTTCCTTTTGACCTTGCAGCAGCCAGTACTGTATTGCACAGTCGAATATGAACTTCTAGAAGGTTCGGGTCATGCAGCGGATATTTCAAAAGACCTTCGAGAAGTGAAATCGCACGAGTGTGTTGATTTGACTTAAGGAGCCAATCAGACTTCAAGGCGATCAAACTGGGGTTATCGCTCCATGTGAGCCCCTTATCGACCTGCTCATTCGCAGCGTCCTGGTTGTCTTGTTCCAGTTGGATTCTTGCTGATGCGACATACCACTGGGAGATTTCGAAAGGTAACCAGTGAAACACCAACGGTGTAATGACAATCGCGGCGGTGATGATCAGCGTGATGCGCGTTGCGACCTTATTAGACGGTGGCGGATCAGCGAAGAAATGACCTTCGGTCATTGGATGTAAACTCCGGGATCTTAGATCACAAGGTTATTTGAGCAAGTGAATGACAATGCGGCTTATTTTACCAGGGTGTTATGCCACCATTTACGCACAAAGTCTGACCGGTGACAAATGATGATTCATCACTTGCAAAGTATAATACAGCGTCTGCCACGTCTTTGGGCACACCCCAGCGTCCTGCGGGAATAATACTTAGGTAGCCATCCAGATCTTCCTGGGTTTTATCGGCATGTCTTTCGGTAGGGATCCATCCTGGTGCAACCATGTTCACCGTAATTCCAAGCGGTGCAAATTCTGTGGCCATACTGCGTGTCCAGCCAATTTGACCACCCTTGGCAGCCACGTAGGCACTAAAAGGTGCCACACTCCGGTGGTACACCTCGCTGACGATGTTGATGATACGACCCCATTTTTGTTGCTTCATGTATTCCATGCCGCGAATCGTCATCAAGTATGGACTCTTGATAAAGAAGTCCACCATGCTTTGATAAAACTCCCAGTCATATTCGTCGATCGGTAACTCTGGTTGATCACATGTTGCATTGGGCACCAGAATATCCGGGTTACCCAAAAGGCGCTCGGTTTCATCGTACAGGTGATCAACACCTTCTTGCGTTGAGGCATCAGCACGGATAAGGCATGATTCGATCCCAGCCGCTTTATACTCTGCCAGTGTTGCCTGCGCACGCTGCTCGTTGTTAAAGAAATTGACAGGAACTTTGGCTCCTGCCTTTCCCAGTACCAATCCTATTTCTTTACCCAGACCACTACTATTGCCAGTGACAAGTGCCGTGTGTCCGACAAGAGAAAAACTCATTGGCGACGATCCTTTACCTTATGGTTGTCCTAAGATGCCATCGGTCAACTGGCGCAATGTTTTACTCGCCAGATGACTTAAATCTGGTATTGATCATATCCGGGAGTGGTATTTACCAACCCATTACCATGTTGGATTCGATCACTTTTCTTGCCGACTCAAGATCTGATCCGGTTTCCTGCATATATAAGCGAATAGCATGGACTTTATCGCCAGCAGCTTTGGAGAGGCAGTCACGTGCGGTGCTGCAGGGGTCAGAACTTCCAGCAATTCCAAGAACGCCTTTTGAAATAACCCAAGTATCTCTCGGTCGGCGTGTTAAACGGATCATGTCGTCGTGTGGATAGGCATCTTGAACAACATCTCGAGCAGCGTCTTCATTGTCAGCCCAGGTGATAATTATGTGTGAGTCTGTCTCTACCTCAAATAATGGCATTTCAACATCCTCTCCTATGCTGGGTTATGCAGATGAGCAATTGAAAACTGATTGTGTTTTCCTGAACGATAGCATGGCGCGCAATGGTCGTTTTAGCAAGCGGTAAGAGCGATAAGAATCAGGCATAAAAAAGAGGCATACCTGCATTCAGGTATGCCTCTTAGTATAGCCTCTTGAATCTGTCGATTCACGTATCGTTAGGGTGTGCCGAATTGGCCACCTGTACTTGGAGCGTAGTAATTTCCACCAGTTGTTCCGTTGATTCCATTTGTGCTACCAGGTCGGTATGGCTCCATCGGTGCTTGCTGAGTCTGTGTGGTAGGTTGAAATGTTCCACCATACTGAGTGCCGGCACTCGGTTGAGGATTCTGGGCAGTATATGCAGCAGCTCCACCTTGTGTCGGCTGGAATGTACCCTGTGCCTGAAATTCACTGGCATCATACTGACCTTGAGCAGCCGTATTTGTCGATTGGAAATTATATTCCGTGGGCTTAGCTTGTTGAGCAACTTGTGGTTGATTGCCGTAGAATCCACGGTCATAGCTACCTTGCCCATTCTGGAATTGACCCTTGCCAGCTTGCCCAACTCCTACCTGCCCCGTTTGCTGCTGGGGTTGAAATAGAGTTGATTGGCCGGTTTGCAATTGTTGTGCACCGTATTGGTTTTGGTTTGCAAACTGCTGAGGTTGTTGAGTGACCTGTTGCTGTTGTGCATAGCCATTTTGGGTTGCCAGTCCGGAACTTTGGCCAAGGTAATTATTGTTGTTGTTTCCAGTGGACTCGAATTGCTGGCCGCCATAGTACTGATTTGTCGGTTGTGCTGAATTCGGATCGTATCGTTCGGAATAATCGACTTGTTGCGAAGCGTAGTCATTGGCAGGTCGAGAATTCTCTGTGTAATACGATGCCTCTGGCTCTTCGTCGCTTGAAAGCCATCCCATGCCAGGTAATTGTGCCCAACTGGATGTCTTACACCCGGTGAGACCAAAACTAACAAATGCGATTAATGCCACGCTCGGTAGCCAGCCTAGTTTAGACCGATTCATGACTTCCTTGTCCTTTAGTAAAGAGTAAGAATTACCTTGTCAGGTGTCGCTCATCAGCCCAGTCCATTGGACTGTTGAGCAATGTTTCTGTCGTGGGTTGCAATGTACATCCCATCTATTTCATTCGATGGGAAACGTGTCCAGATACGCCGACAAATTGCCGCGTGTAAAAGTGCACACTGTACCAACGATTGGGGCGAATGATAGTTCTATTACATCCGTGGGTCAATGTTGATTTGACCGCGGCGCAATAAAAAAACCCAGACCTTATGGTCTGGGTTTTTGACTTCATGTGTCGTCAATGTGCTTACTTCGCAGCTTCAAATCGTCTTGAGACTTCATTCCAGTTAACGACATTCCAAAATGCGGTAATGTAGTCCGGACGGCGGTTTTGATAGTTGAGATAGTAGGCGTGTTCCCAGACATCGAGTCCAAGAATCGGAGTACGTCCCGACATTAGCGGGCTGTCTTGATTTGGCGTGCTTTCGACAACAAGATTTCCATCGTCAACACTCAGCCATGCCCATCCGCTACCAAAACGTGTAGCAGCAGCATTTGCAAATGCTGTCTTGAATTCGTCCAGACTTCCAAATGTTGCGTTAATTGCATCAGCAAGCTCACCGGTCGGTTCACCACCACCGTCTGCTGACATTACGGACCAAAACAGAGAGTGATTTGCATGGCCACCACCGTTGTTTTGTACGGCGCCGCGGATGTTTTCAGGCACTGATTCAAGGTCTGAAACCAGATCTTCTACAGATTTAGATCCGAGTTCTGTTCCCTCGATTGCGGCATTTACTTTTGCTACATAGCCAGCATGGTGCTTGCTGTGGTGGATTTCCATCGTACGTGCGTCGATGTTTGGCTCAAGTGCATCATATGCGTATGAGAGTTCTGGAAGTTCGTAAGCCATTTTCTAATCCTAATTCAAAGTGAATATCAAATTTGTCTCTGGTCTGTTGCAGCACGTTCCGGTGCATACAAACGACCGGTGTGTCGTAATTGTTGAGCATACTCCATCAAATCAAGCCTTACAATTGCCGCGTAATGCTCGTATTTGAAAATGAAGCGTTAAGTCCGCGTGTATGAAAATCCGATTTACTTGATAGGTGGCGGTATCTAAGAACCGGTATGCGCCGCGTGAACCCTCGTACATTTTCTTGATTGTGCAGCGACTAGCCATTCAAAGATTATCGGATTGATCGAGAACTTGATGAAAAAACGCAGTAGTAAGTCAGAAATCACCAATGGTGAGACAGTTGGTTCGCCTCACCCAAGCGTTGTAGGCCGATATCATGAGAAGGCACTAAGACGGAATCAACCACGTCTTACAGATCTCATTCCGCGCAGCCTTTGGGCATATCTTTCCATCCTCTTGCTCGGGATTATCTCCGTTTACGGGATTCATCGTGGATATAGCTGGGCGGAAACCGCTGAACTGGCTCCGGCGGGACTATTCGACTTACTAGCACCAGGCAGCATCTCTGCTTGGTTTATGTCTTTGTTGCTACTTCTCATTGCTGCAGCATCGGTGCAGCTTTACTTGCTCCGTCGTCATCGCATGGATGATTACCGGGGAAATTATCGCTGCTGGTTGTGGATAAGTATTGTTGCGATCCTGCTAAGCATTGATGCGGCAACGGGGGCTCATCGCATGATCTCCATGGTTATTGAGCCAATGGAAATTGACGGTGTTTGGAGCAATGCATCCGTATGGTGGGTAACGGCGTTGTCCTTGGTTTGTGGGTACCAAATGATTCGTGTGCTCATTGAAACAAAGTACCGACCATTTATTTGTCTCACGTCTGCTGTGGGACTTACGGCGATCATTGCGGCAGCTGTTATTACGGTTGGCTTGTGGCCACAGGCTACATTGGCAGCAAAAGCACTACTAATCCACTCCGGACTGCTGGCCTACGTTATGGCCACATGGTTCTTTGCACGGCGGATTTATCTCGATGCTCAAGTAAATGTGCCGGCCAAGGGTCATGAAGAAGTTCGACGTACGACTCGACGGATCCAACCCATTAACGTGGATGACACCCTTTCGTCTGAACCTGTAGCCATTTCCAATAACACACAGGCTGAAGATGAACATGAACAAGACGATCAAGTTGCAACGGTAGCAGCTGATGAGGAATCAGAACATCTTGAAGTCACCGAAGACGAAGTAGAAGACAAAGTAGAAGACAAAGTAGAAGACAAAGTAGAAGACAAAGTAGAAGACAAAGTAGAAGACGAGCTAGAGGATGAAGTAGAAGAATACGAATCTGCTGAAGATTACGAAGAACAAAATGACGAAATAGCTGACGAAGCCGAGTACTACGAGACCGAATACGATGAAGATGACAGCGACGAATATTCATATAGTGAATATAAAGCTGAAGATGCTTACGAACAGGATGCGTACAAACAGGAATCATTTGATGAATCTGAAACCGAAGGATCATCTGAGATAATCTCTCAGTTCAAAGATGCAGGTTGGGATGACGAAGACGTTGAACTGCTGGCCCAACTTGAGCGTGAACAAAAAGAACTTGAACGAATTGCTGCTGAACAACACAAGTCGGATGAAAAGGAAAGTGCTTCCACGAACTCTGTTGGCGAGCAGGAGACGGTGAGCGACGTTGAGTCAGATTCAGAGAGTCGTCCGTCGGTAATCCTCGGGCCAGATGGTAAGAGTATTTCCAGCACAGCTTCGAAAGAGACACGTGAGGCACCTGAAAAAGAGCCGAATAACTCAGATTCATCCGTTTTCAAAATGCCCAATTCGTCCTTTAATCACGGTGGTGCCATGCCACCAGTGCCTCAAAATGAGGAAGAGGAAGTGTTGTTGGCTCAATATGATTGGCCACGCATGTCGAAGAATCAACGCAAGAAACTACGTAAGCGCCTTAGCCGTATGCGTCGTGGACAAGCAGCGTAGAGAACCAATCCGGCCTTTTCCGGAAAACGTGTAGCATTTGTACATGTGTTGGACCGGATGTGCCACGCTTCGTTCAGAAGTTATTGCGAACGCGATGAGAGATCGTAGCACGCGATGCCGTGTTTGAGCCGTATGAACAACACGCCGTCTGCGATGGCAGGTGTCGTGCAAACCAATGGCCCGTTTGAAAACTGTTTGTTCCACAGTTTTTCCGCTTCTATTTGACCTTCTGCGGTTCTTTCCAGTTTGTTGATACCTAGTTTTTCCCGAAACACCTCTTCATCCGCCAATAGGCCATCTCGGTCTATCTTGGCCTGCATGGTAGGAATGAAATCTCTCTTAGATGCCTTAAATACTAAAAGTCCGTCGAATCCATAGAACACCTGATTGTCCGCAGAAATAAGCGATGAGTATCGAGGACGATTCATGTCGAGCATCGTCATCCACTGCTCACTACCGTCTGCTAAGTCGATACATGCCAATCTTCGCTCTCCTTGAGCAAATACCAGACCGTTGGAGATGACCGGAGTGCTGCCGGAATCGGCGACACCGCGGTATTGCCAAAGCTGTGTGGGTGCTTGGGTATTCAATTCGAAACAGAGTAAGCCATTTTTTCTGCTGTTGCTGTAGAGAATTAGCTTGTCTTCAAATACCAGCGGAGAAGAGTGATTGGCTCCCACGCTCAATTCCCAAATCGTCTCTCCGGTGGAAGCGAGTACGGCTTTCGTGTCACCACCGCCAGTGTTGCAGATAACTACCGGGCCATCGGGACTATTCCAGATAGCGGGACTGCAATGGCTTACCGCCCCATCTTCATTGTCGTTTTGCCACAGGATGTCACCGTTATCAGCGTCAAAAGCGATGAGTCCCCGACTGAGAGTAATTGCGATATTTCTAACGACCAGGAATGAAGATTGGAGATATTCATCCCTGAATTCCCCAGGGATCTGTGTTTTCCAAATCTCTTCACCGGTGCTCAGGTCAACGCATCGCGCGAGTCTGCCTGCACTTTGTAAAAACACTCGTCCTTCATTGACAGTTGGAGATGCAGATTGAGCAAATCGTGTGTACACACTTGAGTGCTCATTGGACCAAACTAATTTCCCATTGTTGCGATTGAGGCAGTATAGGAATTCATCATACCGATAGGACCTTGCGCGTCGTTGCTGCTCGTCACGCCTGTTTACTTCGTATTGCTTGTACTCTTCATCCGTCATTTCTGTACGCTTTTCGGGCGGTAGATATGGGAATTTAACCGGCGGTAGCTTTCCTTCGATTGTCTTGGTCTTTTTATGAGTGAATAACAACACATAATCTTCAGTCACGATCGGACTGGCCCACCCGGAAGTGGAAATCCCCGGAATCGTGTCCTGATTGGCAATCCAGTTTGGTTTAATGCCACGATCCGGCAGGCTTTCAATGAGTGCGGGACTGTCGACTGCTACACCATTGCGATGTGGTCCGAGCCACTGATTCCACTCTCCGGCATGTGTATATGAAGCCGTGAAAACCAAAAGGCAATATAGTATTCTGCGATGGTACGTCATTTATCGAGTCCCAGTGTGAATTTGCGGTCAATCGCTGTGCGAGATGGTTCTATCCAGTAATTGGCACCATTGTATAATGCGGGTTGCTTATTCGAAATCTCCATTGTTGAAGGATAATCATGTCGTTATTGGTGGTTGGTTCCATTGCGTTTGATAGCGTAGAGACACCTACAGAACGCAGGGACAATGTGATCGGTGGCAGCGCTACCTATTTTTCATATGCTGCGAGTTACTTTACGAAGGTAAACCTGGTCGGAGTGGTCGGCGGTGATTGGCCGGATGCCCATACCCAGTTACTTGAAGAGCGAAACGTCGATACGGCAGGCCTTGTGAAGGTAGACGGTGAGCAGACGTTTAACTGGACAGGGAAATATCTGCCCAACATGAATGACCGTGAGACTCTGGATGTGAATCTTAATGTCTTCGGAACCTTCGACCCGGTGTTGCCAGAGTCTTACAAGACGACGCCGTATGTGTTTCTGGCAAATGGTATGCCGGCGATACAGATGAAGGTGTTAGATCAGGTTGAATCGCCAAAGCTAGTCGTGGCTGACACGATGGATCTATGGATTAACGAGCACCGCGACTCACTGCTCGACTTGCTTAAACGCATCGATGGCCTCGTGTTAAACGACAGTGAAGCGAAATTGCTTACCGGGCATGAAAACCTGGTTTCTGCTGCAAAAGCAGTTTTGGATTTGGGTGTATCATTTGTTGTGCTTAAGAAAGGCGAGCACGGAGCCTTGTATGTTTCAGCCGATGATATGTTTGTGTTGCCGGCCTATCCTACCGAGGCTGTGAAGGATCCAACCGGCGCTGGTGACAGCTTTGCCGGTGGAATGATGGGATATCTTGCAAGCGTGGATGACACATCGGCAGCATCCATCAGAAGAGCACTTGTATATGGAACGCTTGTGGCTAGTTACAACGTCGAAGACTTCAGTCTCGATAAAATGCGCGAAATTGAAAAATCTGACCTTGATGCCCGGTTCGAACAATTTCAGTCCCTGGTGAACTTCACCTGATAACTCCAGCAATGCTATTATTCGAAGCATCTATCGACCTTAGAAGAGTGATCGGTTAATTAAATGAAACCCGTTCGGACTTTTATCGCTATCAACTTGTCGGAATCGGCGCGGGATGCTGCTGAGTCGATCATGGACGATTTGGAACGCTGCGGTGATGCTGTTCGTACCGTTGCTCGTGAGAATTTATACATCACGCTGAAGTTTCTCGGTGAAATTCAGATCGAAGAGACGGTCAAGGTGTGCAAGATTGTAACTCAGGCAGCCTTAATGACTCCGCAATTCTCTATTGTTGCTGCAGGTACCGGCGCATTTCCAGACCGCGAACGTCTTCGTGTGATTTGGTGGGGAATGGAAGAAGGGAGTGAACAGCTTGGTGCGCTTCATGACCTAATCGATCAAGGACTTTCGAATTTCGGCTATCCAGGTGAAACGAAAAAGTACCATCCGCATGTGACACTTGCTCGTGTACGTAGTCGTGAACTGGATGCTGATCAGGTTAGATCTGTTATGGACAGGTTCAGAGAGGAACCGTCCGTTGAGTTTTTGGCAGAAGAGATTGTTGTGTATAGCAGTTTTCTCGGGCCGGATGGGCCACGATACGAAGTGGTTGGCCGTAGTCCGTTGTCGTGACAGCCGGTTATCGCCTGATTGAAATGGTCATTCGCTTTCCGGACTGGATGACATCCAATTCGGTTTGAGGTGCTGTAAGAGATTCCGTTAGCTGACGGAACACGAATGGTGACCTGCACGGTTTCTTGTTGACTGTTGCGATTAACATACCTGATCGAATCCCCGCATCCCATCCTGGTGAATCCAGTTCTACCGTGTCAATTAATACTGCACCTGACTTGGGAATGTCTGCCGAATATTGGCGAAAAGTGGTCGGTGACGATGCCGTTACATACTCGACGGTGATGCCCTCAAATCTGTACGGATCAGTAGAGGCGATTGCTGGTTGTGGCTGGGCCACAAATCGTTTAGCGAGAGTTAGATCAAGTAGCGTGATATCTGAATCGCCGTGTCTAACAACCGAAATCGAGGTTTCGTCACCAGCAAATGACTTTGCAATGAGTGCTTGTGCGTGAGCACTGGATTTCACGTTGATAGAGTTGATTGCTATAACTCGATCCCGTGGTTTCAGTCCTGAGAGTAATGCAGGCGTAGCGGTACCAACTCGATTTATTAGTACACCTCGCTCGATGTCTGAGTCGGTGTCCGACGCTGATCTACTTAGTTCAAATGAGATACCCAGTAAGGGAGCATTGGTAGGCTGCCCAGCTATAAGTGACTCAATCGCGGTCAGGAATGTTGCATCTGTAGGCATGATACGTGCAGCGCCTGGTATGAATGCGGTTGTGGGGATTCTAAGCGTGCTGATTCCCAGTAGTTTTCCATTTTTGTTCAGGACAACATTTCCGGATGCCGGTCGAACTGCCGGAGCGGCCATCAACAAGCCGCCGTGTTCATATCGGTTCCCTACCGTCTTTTCATTTGCCTGATTCGATGCCTGATCAGATGCTTGATCTAGTGACTGATCTGAGTTATTTACCACACGATCGGCTTCATTGAGCACAACAATCTGAGAAGTGATTTGATTAAGTGTTGTATAAGAAGCCGCGGCTTGCAGCATATAAGCAATGGTTGGAAAGTCTTGATCTTCAGTTTTGGAAATATCCGTTTTGAGCAATTCCACTTCATCGAATTTGAGGATAGCAAGATCCATCCAAGGATCCGCTGCGTGGATCCTTGCTTCTCCTAGCCACGATGCTTTATCAGCGTCCTTAGGCTGTCCAAAAATGAAGTAGGAATTCGTCTTAGGTTGGCCGAGCGTATGATAGGCGGTGAGAATATAGCCATCGTTTGAGATGGTGATTCCAGTCGTGAATTCACTCGGATTAAATTCTGGATCCGCAGGGCGCGGTGCCGTTGTATTTGTGGTCGCTACCGTTCGTGCAATGGTGACAATGGAGTGTTTCGACTTGTTAGCAACTTCTTTTAGTGAAGCTGATAGTTCGCCGAGGGTAGGGGAGTTAGCAGGAACCTGAGCGATGACAGTTGGTGTAAGTGCCAACGGAACGGGCACAGTGATAGACAATAGAGTACAAAAAAGAAGCACGATCGATCCAGGTGTGGACCGATCGTGCAACTTACTACCACCAGAATTGTCTAGTTGGACACACGGTTTGGGTGCTTGATCAACTGTTCGGCTCATTTTCATCTTCAGCCAGGGGGATTTCCACATCATCGTCATCATCTGTGCCGAAACCGGCTACACTCATGATTCTATCGTGAATATCCTGCGTAACGTCAGGGTTTTCTATCAGGAAGTTACGAGCTTTTTCTTTCCCTTGTCCAAGATACGTCTCGTCGAGCTTAAACCACGATCCACTTCGAGAAACCACGGAGTGTATAATTCCCAGGTCTATCAGATCACCTTCGTAGCTGATGCCATTGGTATGCATCATATCGAATTCAGCGATTCGGAATGGCGGAGCTACTTTGTTCTTAACGATCTTCGCACGGACACGTTGTCCGACGACCATGTCTCCATCCTTAAGTTGACCAATTCGTCGGACATCGATCCGGCATGAGCTGTAGAATTTCAATGCGCGACCGCCTGGAGTTGTTTCCGGACTACCGAACATAACCCCAATTTTCTCTCTGATTTGATTGATGAAAATTACAGCAGACTTACTCTTGGCGATGGCACCAGTCAGCTTTCTCATGGCCTGACTCATAAGCCGTGCTTGCAGACCAACGTGGGAATCCCCAATTTCACCATCAAGCTCTTTTTTCGGTATCAATGCAGCAACCGAGTCAATGATGATGACATCGACCGCATTTGACTTGACGAGCATTTCGCAAATCTGCATCGCTTCTTCACCGCTGTTGGGCTGGCTGACCAATAATGTTTCCAGGTTGATGCCCAGCTTTTTTCCCCAACTAGGATCAAATGCATGTTCAGCATCAATGATGGCAGCAATTCCATTGGTTTTCTGGGCTTCTGCTGCAACATGCAGTGCCAGCGTAGTTTTACCGCTGGATTCCGGGCCGAACACTTCAATGATACGCCCGCGTGGAATACCTCGGCCACCAAGTGCGATATCCAGTGAAAGACTACCTGTCGGGATACATTCGATTTCGAGCCTCTTGCCGGCGCCAAGCGGCATTATGGCGCCGTCACCAAATTGCTTCTCAATCTGTTGAAGTGTATTGTTGAGCGTTTCATTTTCCTTCAAGAAAGCTGGGATCGCGTCAGCTTTTGTAGTCTTTTTGCTCTTTGCGGTTGTCTTCTTTGACATCGTTTTTCCAGTTACCTTGTCCGTGGTTGATGCTTTAGCTTCCTTCGCTATGGCCATGTCTACCTTCCTTTATGTGAAAATGACCCAATTCTTTCAACTCAAGTTGTCAGTTTTTACCGCCTGCTGTGACAGAAGTGTTGTTTGTGGTGTGGTGTTGACCACTCTTTTCAGGTTATCTGTACAAAACAACATTACTGAACATCTGAACACTATATCGACGTTTTTGTTTCTTGACAAGAGTTTTTCTCTTTGATGTTGGGATTATCGATAAGAGGTTTGACACGTTTGGTCACTGCGAAATGAAAAAAACAAAAAAGGTAAAAAAAGTTTTGACGCTGCCTTTGGCAAAATCCTGTACCAGACCAGCGGAACCGCACTTCATGCCGTCCATATAACATGCTGAAATGTCATACTGCCCGTAATTGAAAAGCTGATATATGATGGAAGCTTACCGAATAAAACCAATGACGCCTCCTGTTTGACGAAGCGAAGATGAATACAAACGAGATCCGTGAGAAATACCTGGCGTTTTTCGAATCCAAAGGGCATACGCGCTGTGATAGCGATGTGCTCGTGCCAACCTGGGATCCGTCCGTACTTTTTACACCGGCGGGAATGAACCAGTTTAAGGATCATTTTCTTGGCAAAGTGAAGCTGGACTTCACCCGTGCAGCGACGAGCCAGAAGTGTCTGCGAACGGGCGACATCGATAATGTCGGTCGCACAGCGTATCACCATACATTTTTTGAAATGCTGGGTAACTTCTCATTCGGTGATTACTTCAAGGAAGATGCTATTCAATGGGCATGGGAATTCCTTACTTCCAAACAATGGCTTGGACTTGAGCAAGAGCGTCTCAACGTCACGGTTTACCTTGATGATGATGAGGCGGCTGGAATCTGGGAGAACAAGGTTGGTTTAGCATCCAGCAAGATTACACGGATGGGAGAAAATGACAATTTCTGGCCAGCAGGTGCACCGAGTGGCGGACCGGATGGCGTTTGTGGTCCCTGCAGTGAGATCTTCTATCTCGACCCCAAGGGAGAAGAAGTTGAGATTTGGAACCTGGTGTTCACGCAGTTTAACCGCGTCGGTGATCCACCGGATAATCTCCGTCCGCTCCCAAGTAAGAACATCGATACGGGTATGGGACTTGAGCGGATCGCATCGGTGATGCAGGGTCATGACACCAATTATCACATCGACATACTCCGACCCATCGTGGAAGCGGCGGGTGAAGTATGTGGTGTACAGTACGAGCCAAATAGTGATGAAGGAAGGCGATTACGTCGTATCGCTGACCACGTACGTGCGTGTGTTTTTGCCGTACACGAAAATGTGTATCCCGGCCCGAACAAGGAAAAATATGTGATACGGCGACTTCTTCGTCGCGCTGTTCTCGACGGTCACCAGATGAACTTGCGGGATCCATTTCTTTATCAGTTGGTGCAACCGGTTGTAGACCAAATGCAAGCTGCTTACCCGGAGATTAACGACAGTGTCGAGCGGGTGGCGAGTGTTATCAAACAAGAAGAGGAGTCCTTTCTCGGAAATATTGGTGATGGCCTGATTCGTATCGATCAGATGTTCGAATCGATGGACTCCAGTGGACAGCAGTTTGTTGATGGTGCTGCTGCCGCGGATCTCTATCAAACGAACGGGCTTCCACCTGAACTCATTGAGGCCATGGCCGCCGAACATAATTTCACATTTGACTGGGACGGATTTCAAAACGCGATGGAGCAACACGGGATTGATTCGGGAAAGAACCAATTCCAATTGTTCAAGACTGGCCCGGTTGAAGCGTTGAAGCGGTCGGTGCAGTCAACTGAATTCCTTGGTTACGACCAAACCGATGCAGAAGCGACAATCAAAGGTGTCATTACCCTGGGCGATGATGCTGAAGAAGATCAGTTAGTGGAGTCGACAGAAACAGCCGGCCAAAAAGTCGTGGTCGTATTAGATCAATCGCCGTTTTACGGCGAATCTGGCGGTCAGGTTGGAGATTCCGGCAGATTACGCAACCAATCCGTAGAGGTAGAGATTACCGATACCCAGAAAGACGGTGAATTGTTCCTGCATTATGGCACATTGACTTCCGGAACCTTGGTGTCGGGAGAACAGTTAACAGCGTCGGTCGATCAGTCTCGTCGAGATGGCATTCGTCGAGCACATTCGGCAACTCACATCCTTCATCACGCCTTGCAGAGTGAATTGGGTTCTCACGCACAACAACAGGGATCCAAAGTAGACGAAGACTGGCTGCGTTTTGATTTTACGAATCTTGAGCCAGTAAGTGACGAGAGCTTGCTTAGCATAGAGCAAGACGTGAATTCCCGGATTACAAATGCGGATGCTATCCAGTGGAAGGTATTGCCACTGGCCGAGGCACGCGCAGCCGGTGCGATGATGTTGTTTGGCGAAAAGTACCCCGATCCCGTACGGATGGTATCGATGGGAGAATTCAGTCGTGAACTGTGTGGAGGCACTCACCTTTGCAACACTGGGGAAGTGGAACAACTGGAGATTACCTCGGAAGAGGGTGTAGCCGCCGGAACACGTCGGGTCGTGGCGTTAACCGGGCCACGTGCCGCACAGCAACGTGCCGATATTGATGCTTCTGCGGCCG
>Ga0114933_10000672_pt1 | contig 40546 bp, 35 predicted proteins | sample 4SBtaG_FD_89691 | JGI IMG/M metagenome (GOLD analysis project Ga0114933, IMG submission 89691) | Deep subsurface microbial communities from Kolumbo volcano to uncover new lineages of life (NeLLi) - 4SBTROV12_W25 metaG | ecosystem: Environmental > Aquatic > Marine > Volcanic | place: Kolumbo... | reverse complement strand
TAGGAAGGCTGCAACCATGATGAGAGCAGCTCTTCTACCTAGGACTGCGCTTAAAAGAAGAACAACGTGGGGTTGAAAAGTGATCGGTACGGGAGTAAATGGTAGAGGTAGAGCGGCATGAGCAAATAGGCCGATAATAAGGCTACCGAGCAGGCCCAGTCCAATATCTTTTAGAAGAGAAATATCTCTCTTAATTTCAATAGGTTGTGCTAGCACTGTCATTAGATACTCCTTGATCAAATATTTTATTTTAAATTTACCAGAAAATAGATTTACATTGGACTCTAAATTCTAAAAATATGGGCAAAAGAATAACATTTCTAGGGGTAATTTTGCAAAAATTATTTGTAAATTCAGATATCATGATTGTAAAATGACAAGCTCTTTTTTCACTAGAAAACCGCTCTAACTAATATCTTCAATTACCTCTTTCAAGATAGACCTACTTCCATCAAAGGTAAGCTGCTTTAAGGCATTTTCAAATGTGAACCACCTACCGTCTGCTATCTCATCCTCTTGAAGAGAGTAGTTACCATCTGCTTCAACAAGGTAGTAAGTAACCGTCTTTTCAATGAGATCGCCCTTGTGGCGGAAAGAATAGTGTTCCAGATAAGTCTTGGTGTTCAGATAACGAACAATGAGTAGATGCGTCTCTTCACGAAGCTCGCGAATGGCAGCATCTTTGGGCTCTTCACCAGGATCTGCATGCCCTTTGGGAAAGCCCCAGTGATACCCGTGGGTATGCTGGATGAGAAAGACATACCACTTACCATTCGAGTATTTTAAAGGGATCGTCCCAAAAGATTCGTCTGACTTCATTCTTTGTAAGGAGCAAACACAAGGCTCGAGTTATGACCACCAAAACCAAAGGAGTTAGAAACAGCAACGTTGATCTTATGCTCTTCTGCTCCATCTCTTACAAAATCAAGATCTTTAGCATTATCCTCTACATCTTCCAAATTGATCGTAGGATGCACTTTGCCCGTCTCGATCGCTTTCACAACTGCAACAGCCTCTAGTCCGCCTGCTGCGCCTAAACAGTGGCCGATCATCGACTTGGTTGCATTAACCTTCACATTTTTGACGTTGTCACCAAAGACTTTTCGAAGAGCGTTCACTTCACACATATCTCCCACAGGAGTAGAAGTTGCATGAGCATTTACATAGTTCACATCTTCTGGCTTTACACCTGCATTTGAAAGAGCTAGTTCCATACAGCTAGCCACTCCCTCACCATCTTCTCTAGGTGTGGTCATATGATAGGCATCGCAGTTAGTTGCGCCGTCAAGGTATTCGGCATAAATAGTCGCACCTCTTGCAAGTGCATGTTCAAGAGTTTCTAAGACGAGCACGCCAGCACCCTCTCCCATCACAAAACCATCTCGGTTTTTATCCCAAGGTCTCGATGCTTTTTGACACTCATCGTTACGAGTAGAAAGTGCCTTAATAGCAACAAAGCCAGAAAGACCAACTGGATTAATAGCAGACTCAGCGCCGCCAGCTAGCATGACATCTACCTGACCTGAACGGATATGATCTGCTGCGGCTGCAATACAATAGTTTGAGGTAGCGCACGCTGTCGAGATCGAGTAGTTAGGTCCTTTGAAACCGATATCGATAGCAAGGAGTGCACCGCCCATATTGGTGATAATATAGGGAATGAAAAAAGGAGTTAGTTTTCGGTAGGTCTTATCACGTATTGTGTTGGAACCGTCATAAAAGTTTTGCATCCCGCCAATACCAGAGCCGATCAAAACACCTGCACGATTTTTATCAAGACTATCTAAAGCCTCACCTGTAAGGCCTGCTTTTTCGAGGGCTTTTTTTCCAGCTACAGCTGTGTAACGAATGAAAGGATCAACACGCCTTGCTTGCTTCTTGTCCATGTAATTTCCAACATCGAAATCTTTAACATTCCCAGCAAATCTCGTTGGATAATCAGATACTTCAAAATTTTCAATGGCAGTAATCCCGCTTTTACCTTCCAGCAAATTATCATAGAAAACATCCATATCGCTGCCAAAGCAAGATACTCCGCCAAAACCCGTAACAACAATGCGTTTCTTATTCATATCGAACCTACCTAATTTAGGCTAAAAGCCTAGTTGAAAAAACTCTTTATACTCAAGTGTTTTTTGAATCACCTAAAGTGGAGTCTTGAGAGTTATATTTAAGGAGTAATTATGCCAATATTTAGATTAAATTTAAACACCGGGATTAAGTAACCACTGATCAACTCATATTTTCAATCTCTTACTAAATTTTTGCTCAAATCGATTTTTCGACCTTTCCTAACCGTCAAAGGTTTAGGCCGGTCTCCAAAATCAATTTTAGCTAAAAATCCCAAGTAAGATCTCAAAAATAGCAGTTAATCAGTGGTTACTAAAGCGTAATTGGATTTTTTTGAAAGGCTTCTCTTGCAAGAATTAGAGCATTTTCAAAGCTCTCTCCTCTTTCGAGATAGATAGCTCCAGCTACAAGAGAAAGAACGAGGTTCAAGTAAATATTTTCTTTACCACTCATTAGCTCATCAAAAATTTGAACGGTTTGGATGAGAGATAGCCTCTCTTTGGGAAAATCAATCGAAACGTCAAATGAAAGCCTCTGATTCCCCTTTATGTGAATCGCTCTTTTCTCACCTAGAATGAGCACATTCGAATCACCTAAAAGTTGAAGGGCACCTGCCATTTTTTCCATCAAACTCTCATCTTGAACAAAGAGAGACTGCCCTTTCACCTTAAATGGGTGTGAGAGAATCGTTGCCGCATCAAAATAACTGGTAAAACCCAGGCTTTTTCTAACCGAGAGGGTATTTTTCACAGCCGAGAGGTGTTGATTTGGATTACAAATGGAATTTGAGCTCATTCCCATAGATTCAACTAGATCATAAGAGCCCATTTGTGAGTTCAATGACCTAAAGACGGCTGAACAGATGGGCAATCCCATGTCTTTTGCGATGAGAGAGGCAATTAGCGTAAAAGGGGTATCTAGTGAGGAGATATCAATAGCTTCCATGAGAGCATGATTAGACTGACTTCTAAGTGCTTGAACCATAAGGCTAAGCATATTATCCGTCACATCCGTCATCTGCATGGCAACAATAAAGGCTGCCATCTGAGAGTCATTTAAGTGCCCCTCTTTGATATTCTCAAAAAGGGCAAAGATCTCTTCTTTTGACAGGTTTTCGTGTGATACTAACCTATCTAAAAATTTCATGTTTTGAGATCGACATCGACGACTTTGCCCTGAGGGAAGAGACGCTCTAATTGGTACTTTTCGCGAAGGCCTGGAGTAAAGAGGTGGATCATGATATTGCCATAATCGATGACAACCCAATCTCCCTCTTCAAAACCTTCGGTGTAGACGGGTCTTTCGCCCTTATCTTTTAGCTCATCAATAATTTCCTTACCAATGGCTACTACATGCCGATCGACATTACCTTCAGCAATGATCATATAATCGGTAAGCGTAGAGACGCCCCTAACATCTACAGCAAAGATATTAAAACCTTTTTTATCAAAAATAACTTGTGAAATTTCGTTAATCATAACAGCTTTTTCTAAAAAATTCGGACTAATTATTCCTTAAAATAGCTAAGAGATCAAGAATATAATGACTTTTTATGAATGTAGTCTAAAACTTGTTTTGGTACCAGGTGTCCGCAGTAAAGATTATTTTTCAATCTTGCCCTAATCTCAGTGCTTGAGATTTCAACCATACTCGTCTGGGTGAGCCCCTCGTTAAATCTTTTTTCCCACTTTTTGGGTATATTTAGAGTATCGCCCTTTCTCTTTCCAACAAGAGGTTGAGCAATCTCTAAGACCTCATCTACCTTTTCCCAGCGTGCGAGCCCGTAAAAAACATCGTCGGAGAGGATGAGATAGAGCTCACGATCAGGCAAGGCCAAACTTTCTAAGGTATCAATAGTATAAGAGAGGCTCTCTCGTTTAATTTCAAAATCATAGGAAAAAAAACCATCAACCTCATCGATAAGAGTCTTCACCATATTTAATCGGTCCTGGCCGGAGGCTACCGGAGGAGAGCCCTTTTTATGAGGAGAACAATATGCTGGACAAAAGTAAATTTCATCTAGCTTGTGTTTCTCTTTCATCTGTACAGCTAGATTTAAGTGTCCATAGTGAATGGGGTCAAATCCCCCGCCAAAAAGAGCAACCTTTTTCATATGATCTTCCATCCCTCTTGTTTGCATATACTGCGAAACTTTCGATCAGGCCTAACAGCGATAACTTTTCCAGCCACTCTAGCTAGAGGAAGATCGGAAATACTATCTGTAAAGACAACAATCTCATCTGGGTTAAGGGATAATTTTATCGCTAACTCTTTTGCTATTACCGCTTTTTTTTCGCCCTCAATGAGCGAGTCAATCTTTGTGAGTTTAGAGGAGGAGTCTCTTCCATATTCTGTTGCCCTCCAACTATCTACTTTTAATTTCTCAGCAATTGGTTCTACAAGAAAGGAGGGTGAGGATGAGAGGATAGAAATATAGTGACCATTCTTTCTTGCAGCTTCGAGGTAGGAGACTGTTTTTGGATCTAACATCTGATCTAGGTTCTGATCCAAAAAAAGATCGACATAACGCAAAATCTCACTTAGAGACTTTCCCTTCAAAAAGGTTTTAAACACTTTTTGGTGAAGATCTGTTAGCGAGAGTTTGAAAAATCTGTGACGTAGGTAGTACGAAATAGAATAGACAATAGATAGCGGTGAGAAAAAACGAGCTCCATAGAGAAAAAAGTAGAACTTGAAACTTCCATTTCCTTTGATCAAGGTTTTGTCGAGATCAAATACATAGAGAGACATCTACGATCCTTCAAACTCAAGAATTTTACGTTTCAGATCCAAGATTTTTGCGTCCATCTCTTCAAGGCGCTTTTTCTCTTCCTCAATCATCTCTTGATATTTAAATCCCATCTCAAAATCAAAGCCGGAACCGCCAAAGTTTTTACGGTAGCTCTCGAGATCGCGCTTAATTTTTGAGCGCCTCTCTTTCTTCTGCTCTAAAATTGATTTATACTTTTGAAGTGCTGTCATCTCATCTTCAGACTTCGCGAGGATCGCTTCCTCACTCTTCATTTCAACGAGATCTTTGAGCGGAGCTAACTGTACCTTAAGAAGATCCTTATCACTGTTAGAAAGAGAAAGACCAGAGATTTCATCTTCTAGCTTCGTGTAACCAGCTGATAGCTCTTCAATGCTCTTCTCCTCCGTCTCTTTTACTAAACTCTCAATCTTTGCGCTCATTACCGCAATCACGTCTACCTTTTGTGGAGAGGACGATCTAGAGGAGCTTGACGATGTTGCCCTTTCTACCGCGGGCTTCATTTCATTTAGTTTAGATCTAAGGACTTTAACATCTTCTCTTGCAAGGTCGGTATTTCTCATCCAATCCGATAGTTCATTCCAAGCTTTAAGAACCTCTTTATCACTTAAGCCTTCCACCTCTTTTTCGAGAGCTGAAATTCGCTTGTCTGCCTCTTCACGGTTCTCAGAATGGCTCTGTTTCTTCGAGCTAATCTCTTTTTTACGCTCTTTTTCCTGCTTTTTAACAATATCCCAGCAATGACTTAACTTTTCACGAGTGTGCATGAAGGATCGTGTGTTTAGCGTGAGCTTTTTTCCAATACTTTGTAGAGATTTGATCTCTTCACGAAGGATATAGAAAGGAGCTCCAATAATCTCCTCGCCTTTAAAGTGGCTCTCTATAAAAGCCTCTACATCCTTGATAAACCCATCTGATACCGCCTTAATCAGCTCCTTTCTCTTAGGGAAGATGATGTCACCGATCACAGAAATACGTTTAAAAAATTTATTCTTATCGCGGACACGCATGTGGGTTTTTAAAATTTCTTTTCTTAAAGAGTGAATGCGAGATGCAAGAGTGTTAAGTAAAGAGAGCTCTTTTTGAATCGTATTGTAGTAAGCAATTCGGTCCTTGATCGCTTCACATCTTTCAAATTCGATGTCATTAAGAGATGAGAGTATCGTTTCATAATTATTTACATCCTCTTCCACCGCTTTCAAAGCGAGATCGATCTGCTCTGAGGCAAATGAGGACTGCTCATCCAAAATATCTTTAAGACGTCTGGCCTCATTGGAAATCTCTACAAACTCAGCCCAAAGCTTTGAGCGCATGACGGGGTTGAGATTCTCTTTAAAGAGCGGAAGGCACATCTTACGAATGTCCCAAAAATCGCGAAAACGAGGTGCTGCGTCCTGCGAGATAGCAGATCGCATAAAGTCTAGAGAGACCCTTATCTTCTCTTCGGGAAGCTGACAGGTAGATATCTTTTCATGATATTCGGGGTAATCTTCGGATGTAATTGTAGTCTTCTGTTCACTGGATTCCATAATGCGCGCTCTTTTTTAACCCATATTAACAAAAAGCGCGCTTTATTCAAAAGCTTTTTCCTAGAGAACTTCTCTAGGAAAAAGCAAAGAATTTAGGCTTTTGGAAGATAGCCGTTTTCAGATAGATGATTAATCACAACATCTAATACCTCAGTAACTGAGAGATCGGTCGTATCAATCATGATCTCTGGCATTAGAGGCTCTTCATAAGGATCATCAACCCCTGTGAAGTTCTTAATCACGCCAGAGCGAACGAGTGCGTAAAGACCTTTTACGTCTCTATCTTCGCATGTCTCTAAAGGAGTAGATACGTGAACTTCAACATAATTTCCTAATTTGGAAATCATATCGCGGTTATAAGCACGATCTTCTTCATAAGGTGCGATCATAGAACAGATGGCAAGGCCGCCATTCTTTGTGATCTCGCTTGCAATGAAACCCACTCTTCGTACATTTAAAGAACGATCTTCTTTAGAAAAGCCCAGTTTAGGACTAATGTTTTTGCGGATAATGTCACCATCTAAAACAGTAATATTTCTGTACTGAATCTCTGACAGCTTTTCATGCAAAGCTTTTGCAATCGTTGTCTTACCAGCACCTGATAGTCCTGTCAAAAAGACAGTAAGACCTTGATCCGATGTCGATGGATTGATTGTTCTTAGCTCAGCTATAATTTCAGGAAAAGAGATGAAAGATGGAATTTCTTCCCCTTCTCTAAGAAGCCTTCTGAATTCTGTGCCTGAAATTCTTAATTCAGTCATACCATCTGTTACTTCTGATACAGGAAGATAGTCATCAACTTCTTGGATATAGACAATTTCAGGAACTGCAACAAGTTCAATTCCAATTTCAGCTTCATGCTTTTTCACAAGATCTTGTGCATCGTAAAGACCGTAGAAAGGATTTCCATCTTTATCTTTACCAGGGCCTGCATGATCTCTTCCAACAATGAAGTGAGTGCAGCCATAGTTTCTGCGGATAAGAGCATGCCAAAGAGCTTCTCTTGGTCCTGCCATACGCATAGCCAGCGGAAGAACACCTAGAGTAGTTGAGTCTTCAGGAAAGTGGTTTAAAATCTTTCTGTAGCAGCGAACTCTTGAGTAAGCATTGATGTCACCCGGCTTCGTTTTACCCACAACTGGGTTAATGAAAAGATGAGCATTTGCTCTCTTTGAACAAATTTCAGTAAGTGCTACGTGCGCTCTATGAAGAGGATTTCTTGTTTGAAAGCCAATTACTCTATCAATTCCTCTTTCAGCGAAATAAGCTTTAACTTCAGCAGGAGTTTTTCTTAAGTCTTGGAAATCGTAGTGAGCTGGCATCTGAACAGCAGTAATTTTACCACCAAGGTAAACATCTTTCGTTAGGTTGAAAAGGTAGTTCACACCAGCATGAGTCTCATCTGTTGTGCCAAAAACGCCTAGCGCTTCTTTTTCTTTGTCGGGCGCCCACATATCGGATACTTCAATTGTAGCAAGAGTCTCGCCGTCTTCATTTTGAAGCTCAACGACATCTCCAATAGAGGTCATTTCTGCAAATTCAGCTGAAACATCTAACATAATTGGCATCGGCCAAACTCTGCCGCTTTGAAGACGCATGTCAGATACAACGCTGTTGTAATCATCTTCACATAGGAAGCCTTCTAACGGATCAAAACCACCTACCATGATCATTTCAAGATCACAAAGTTGACGGTCAGTAAGTTTTAAAGAATTCGAAAATCCAAGAGTTGGAATCGAAAATGAAATAAGTAAAAGCAGGCTGAATATCCCGCTTAGAATTCGTTTTGTAGTCATAGATTGTCCTTTTGTTATCAAAGCCAAAGTTGGCTCTTTGCGGGAAGCAATCTAATGAACTAAAAATAAAAATACAAACAGTTTTTTTACAATGTTTACAGCCGATTAAAATATTAAGAAACGTTAACATAAGCGCAAACTTAATGACCCTGCTCGTAGTCCTGCATGATGATCTCTTGAGCGTGCTTTTCATCGATCTGTGATAAATCGAGAGGTCTGAAAAAACGCTCTTTTCTAAACCAAGTAAACTGCCTCTTGGCATAGCGCCTTGAAGACTTTTTGAATTCATAGATAAATTCGCGATAATCCTCCTCTTTGCCTTCACTTTTCAGATAAGCTAAAGTCTGCTTATACCCAATAGCACTAGATGCGCTACTGTTTTCAAGCAGCCCTCTTTGAATCATCTCCTTCACCTCTTCAACGAGCCCATTTTCAACCATCTGATCACAACGCTCTTCAATCTTGGAATAGAGGATCTCTCTGGGATAGTGTAAAAACCACAGTCTAAAATCATATTCATCATTTCGCATCTTCGTGGGAAGCTGAAAGTCAGAAACTTTTTTCTCAGATAGAGTCATAATTTCAAGCGCACGTATAACCTTGTGCCTATCTTTTTCTGTAATGGTTTTTGCGTAGTCAGGATCTAACATCTGAAGCTGCTCATACATCGCCTCGCAGCCGATCGAATCCATCTGCCCCTCTAGCCTTGCTCTCACCTCCGGATCTGAGGGAGGTCCAGGCGGAGGACCATAGAGAAGAGCTTGGATATAAAAGCCTGACCCGCCAACAATAATCGGAACCTTCCCCTTCGCAGAAATTAGGCGAAGAGCACTCGATGCCTCTTCAAAGTAGCGTTTCACATTATAATCTTGCTCGACATCTGCAATATCGATGAGGTGATGAGGAACCGCTTTTTGATCATCCGCACTTGCTTTCGCAGTTCCAATATCCATCCCTCGATAGATCTGCATCGAATCGGCTGAGATAATCTCTCCATGAAGCGCTTTTGCAATATCAAGCGAGAGCTTGGTTTTGCCAGCACCTGTAGGACCTGCGATTACAATAACCCTTCTTTTAGGGCCAAAAACGGGAACTTTTTTAGATAGTGGAAGATAGACGTGAGAGAGTAGCTCTTTAAGATTGTGATCGCTCAGAGATCCAGCACTCATTATTCACCCACTTACTTGCGAAATTGCAGCGCGTCCTTCTCATTCTTTCGAATCTCTAAGACTTTGTCGAGACCCGCAATACGCAAAAGCTCTAAGACATCATCTTGAATCGAAAAGATGACCAAATAACCCTCTTTTGCTTTTGCTCTCTTTGTGACAGCTAGAAGAAGCCTCATGCCAGCTGAGCTCAAGTAATCAATGCGAGAAAAATCCATGAGAAGATAAATCCGATTCCCCTCTAAAAGAGAGTCCATCCTCTTCTCTAACCCAAGAACAGATAAGGTGTCTAACCTTCCTTCCATTCTCACGATAATATTTTTCTCAATCTCTTCAACTGAAATGTTTAAATCCATAATCTCAAGCAGTTAAATTATACATTTAACTTATCGAATTAGATGATATTTTTCTAGAAAAAGAAAAAGGGCTTCCGAACGAAAGCCCTAAAAAAGATTAATCTTGAATGATTTCGAGTTGGACTTTCTGTCCTACTCTCATTCCAATGGAGATAGCAATTGTTCTGAGAGAGTGGATCACTCGTCCCTTTTTACCGACGACTTTACCGACATCATCAGGTGCTACCCTGATTTCAATAAGAGCTCTCTGGTCGCCTTCTTTAAGGTTCACTTTTACGCTATCTGGCTCACTTACAATGTTTTTAACAAGATATTCTACAAATTCTTTCATATATGAGTAGGGGGTGTAGTTAATAAATGCGAAGTTATCTTACCGAAATGGCAAGAATTTTGCATCTTCTATTTCACAAAGAGACCCAACCCCCTTTTGTTCACACACTTACACGCTAATATAATGTTAATTACAATATTTAATATATAGTTAGAAATTTAATTACAAACCAATTAAACTTATTATTATAAGGGCATAGCTCTTTTCATTAATCGTGCGCACATTTTTGAGGTAATAGCATGGTCCACATAGATGGACTCGGGCCTTCCATGCCTGATCCAGGACAAAATCCAAGTGATAGACACATCTCTACAGAGGTAAGAAACCTCTCGGAGAGGATCTATATCACGATCGGCTATTCCCTCAGAGACCCGAAGGAGTATGAAAAGACCTTTCTCAATCTCGCCATTCTCATGCACTTTGAAGAAAAGGAGATTCTCTCAGAGATAGAACACCGAGATCTTGCGGAAGAGCTAAAAAACATCCGAGACAGTTTAGGAGATGGCTCTTTCAGAATCCATGAGAGTATAGATGCTCTTCAGCGCCTAGTAGATGAGACTTCCTATAAGAATCCCAAAGCTAAAATTCTTGCCAGCCTCATCGAACTGGAGCATATTCTATGCATTCAGCCCCAAAAAGATGATCTTCCTTCCTACCTGGAGGATTTTCAAAGCGTTATCGCACCCGTCCTAGACCTAATCAATCAAAATCTAACCTCGATTCAATCGACCCTCATCTATCAAGATATGGAAGGGTTAAAAGAGGAGATCGCCTCAGGCGACATCGGCATGAATGATGCGCTCGAAAGAGTCAAGATCACCATCGAAGAGACCATCCGCAAAATCTAGCCCTAATTGAATACGAAAAGTTCGCGTAAATTTGGAATCTGATTCCATTTTTACACGTAATTTAATCAGTAATTTGATGCATCCAGTTAAGATAAGGCCAAGATACCCCGGTAAAATCTAGTCCACAGAATCACCCAACCCCCTCTAAGACAATAATTTAAACAAAACCCTAGGTTAAAGTAATTAATTGATATTAATTAAATAAAATAGTATAATAGTACTTAGTTTTTAAAAGGAGATCAAACTATGGGCGTTAGCGCTATTAACGGTAATTACTTTTACCCCGAAGAAGAAGAAAAAGAAGAAGTTGTTCAAGCAAATTTAGTTCGAAGAGCTGAAGGACTAGCAGGACTTACCCCTTCTGATAAAGGGGCGCTACCAGAAGCCCTTAATGCTTTTGATGTTTTAGCAAAAGTAGCAGAAATCGCAGGAGATACAGCAATCTCTAAGGTATGTAGAAGTAGTTATCTAGCATCTCAAAGACCCACCCACAACTTAGCTAAAGCCCTTTCAGAAATAGAATTTTTTCAAAAAGAGCTTTCCCCACCAAATTACGCTAAACTGCCCGGAGTTAGATATCCTCAACACAGCGAAAGCAATGCTTATCTAGAAAAACTGACCTCAAAGTTAAAAGGTCAAATGACTAAAGAACAGTGGGAAAAGATCAAAGAATTGCATCCTTCTCCTCTTAGTTTATCGCGTTTTGAAGCGATGCAATTTGTGGTTCAAATGAATAGAGATCAAGCCACGCGGGCTCTTTGGAATAAGATCAGTCCTAATTTGAGATTTGAGGGATCTCCTCCTACTTCTCTAGGGGAGATAAGGGCTTGGATGGCAAACCCTATAAATCAAGATCAATTAAAACAAATCGATAACCTTACTTTGTCTGGACATAGTTTAATACTCATTCCTCCTGAAATCGGAAATCTTACAAACTTGAACCACCTAGATCTATCTAGAAATCAAATCCAGGTCATCTCTCTTGAAATTGGAAATCTTACAAACTTAACCCACCTAAATCTACGTAGAAATCAAATCCAGGTCATCCCTCATGAAATCGGAAAGCTTACAAACTTAACCGATCTAAATCTATCTGAAAATCAAATCCAAGTCATTCCCCCTGAAATCGGAAATCTTATAAACTTAACCCACCTAAATCTACGTAGAAATCAAATCCAGGGCATCCCTCATGAAATCGGAAATCTTACAAATTTGTTAGTACTACATCTATCTAAAAATCAAATCCAAGTCATTCCCCTTGAAATCGGAAAGCTTACAAATTTGTTCGCACTAAGTCTATTTGAAAATCAAATCCAAGTCATTCCCCCTGAAATCGGAAATCTTACAAACTTGAACCACCTAGATCTATCTGGAAATCAAATCCAGCGTATCCCTCCAGAACTCGGAAATCTTACAAATTTGTTAGCACTATATCTATCTGAAAATCAAATCCAAGTCATTCCCCTTGAAATCAGAAAGCTTACAAAATTATCCAGACTAAACCTATCTGGAAATCAAATCCAGGACATCCCTCGTACAATCGGAAATCTTACAAATTTGTTCGCACTAGACCTATCTGGAAATCAAATCCAAGTCATTCCCCTTGAAATCGGATTTCTTACATACTTGAGATATCTATATCTATCTGGAAATCAAATCCAGGGCATCCCTCATGAATTCAGACACCTAATTTCTTTAGAAGGATTAGATCTTAGAGATAACCAAACACTTTTTATTGAACAAGTACCTGTAAATCTTAGAAAGATAACAAAGTTGTCTCGTTCACTAAAAAGCTTATCCAACAGGCTGATTTACCATACTAATGCTCACAGGGGGAAAATTACAGCTGTTGCTATTGCAGCACTAAGCTTTGGAGCATATGAACTAAATAGACGCTTCAACCCCTAATAATAAGCTAAAGAGCTGATTGACTTTGGGAATACGAGAGCAGCATGCTGCCATTTTCTCTTCCACTATAATTCTATAAATCTTTTCTCCTTCTTCCATAGAGGAGAGGGTACAAAAGACGATGATGGATTTCATTCCCCGCCCTCTTGTATAAAGGCGAGCTCATCGATGCGAAAATCGATCACCTGCGCTGCAAACTCCATCTTTTTAGTATGCGTATCCATCTCCCTTATCTGCTGGCGATAGTCATCTAGCATTTTCTCTCTCAGCACAAGAAAATTTCCGATCTGTTGAGAGTAATTTTTGGGGCTAAGCCGTAGTATTTTGGGGAATTTGCAGTAGATGTCGCCATTTTTTGAGGGCAAAAAAATCTCCTCTTCGATGATGAGGACGACCTCTCTTCTTCCATAGCTTCTAAGGTATGCATTTGAAACGTCGATCTGCTTCACTCTAAAAGGAAACTCTTCTGTCTCTAGTATCTGAAGCAGCTCAAGTGCAAGAAGCGCCTGCTCTGTTGCAAGAGGCCTGTGCCAGGAGCCCTCTTCTCCAAAAGGCTTTGATCCCAAATAGATCTTTGGCAATTTGGGCGAGGAAAAAAAGGGCCTGTTGGGAAAGATATAACCCTCAATATCGATCAGGGTATTTTCATAATCTAAGAGGTGGGCAATAGGTCTTCTTATCTCATAGTCAACATAGATCGTATTGGGCTTAATCTTTTTCACTCTTGCAGACTGAATAAGCGGACTTAATAAAAGCTTTTGCTCGGTTTTTATCTCATCGAAAAGATGGATATTGATCTTTTTATCTACTGAGAGATCCATCAGCTCCGCTAGATAAGAGGTTTTAAGAGCCTCTTTCTGCGATCCTGTCTGAATAATTTTTGAAATGTGAAATTTTGGATTGAGAAGTTTCTTTGTGCGGTGCTGCCTGTATCCCCTGAAAAGGCCAAATGATGTCCCCGAGAAGAGAAATACAGAGCCCACAATCCATAGGAGGGAGACATAGAGTGGAAGCTTCTTAGGAGCTTTTTTTTCTTCTTTCATAGAGCATTGTCATCAAAATTTTATCGATTACTGCCTTCTCATCCAATTTCGCATGCGAGCACATAATGGGAAAGAGCGAAGTTAAGGTCAGTCCCGGCAGAGGATTGATCTCATTTAAGAAAAATCGCCCCTTTGGATCTAGGAAGAAATCAATGCGCGCAAAGCCAGATAACCCACCTTTCTGGTAGATCGTTTTTGCAGCCATTCTGATCTTTTCAGCTAATTCCTCGGAGATATCTGCCGTATCTTTCCAGGGAGTACAATTGTCCCCATACTTTCCTTCATAGTCATGAAATTTTCCCTTTGAGACAATCTCTCCAGGAAATAGAGTCTCGACAAAATCGTCCGCTCCGAAAAGAGCAACTTCAATCTGCCTATCTAAGATCTCCTCTTCAATGATTAAGTGAGAGTCCATCTTAAAAACCTCTTGCATACCCTCTCTCAAATCTTCAAAAGAGGTTATTCTCTTAATTCCAATACTAGACCCTAAATGGCACGGTTTTACCCAGACTGGAAAATTAAGAGATTTCGCCTTTTCCAGTCCCTCTTCAAATTCAGCTCTCACCACATCTATATAGGCAGCGGTTGGAATCCCAGATTGAATTGCCTGTGCTTTTACATAAGCTTTATTCATAGAAAAAGAGCATCCCATCCAATCACTTCCCGCATAAGGAATACCCAGCGTGCTCAAAAAGCCCTGGACCATTCCATCTTCAGAATTGGTGCCATGTACAATGGGAAAAGCAAAATCAGCATCTTTTAGAATTTGGAAGATTTCCGAGCTCATGCGATCAAATGGTTCTCTGTCACCCAGCGCCCATTTACCATCTTTTGTAATGCGAAGCTCAGTTACATCAAAACACTCCTGCTGAAGCCCTCTAAGTGCATATCTCGACGATCTAAGCGAAATCTCATGCTCCAAAGACTCTCCGCCGTAGATTAGAACTGCTTTCATCTTTTGAAATGCATCCGCTTTTCGAGCAAGCTCTCTACCTACTCCCGTCACCATTCCCGCACCCAGCGTGATAAAGGAATCATAAGGCATCAGAATTTTAGGAAGTTCTTCTATTAGCTGATCTTTGGGGATATAAGTAGCGCCAAGCGTGTCCGCAAACGCTTGAGAGGAAACCTCTTCTTCCCCGCCCGCAAATGCACCAAACACGTCAGTTACAATCAAAACATCTACATCGGAAAAGCTACGTAAAAAGTCGTCATAATGGCGCGAAAATCTAGCCGCTCTATGCGGCTCAAATAGAGCTACGACTCTAGCTGGCGCGCTTGCTTTTCGGAAACCTTTCAGCGTCTTTTGAATCTCTGTTGGGTGATGCGCATAATCATCATAGAGATCGATGTTAAAAACCCTACCTACCTTTTCCATCCTGCGATGAACGCCATGAAAAGTATCAAACGCTTCCCTGATATGCTCCTCAGTTAGACCCTCATAAATTGAGAGAGCAAAGACAGAGGCAGCATTTAAAACGTTATGCTCCCCAATGAGGTTGACCCTAATATCAGAGTACTTTTTGCCTTGAAAAGAGAGATCAAAGAGCATCTTAAAGCCCTTTTCGCGCACGTTTGTAATATGAACATCCGAATCTGCAGAAAATCCATAGGAGATGCCCGGAGGCGAGAGTTTTTTTAAGCCTTCACAAGAGGAGCACCAAAATAGAGTCTTTGTCTTTTGAAAGAACTCCTTAAAAGCGTTTTCTAGCCTCTTTTCTGTCTTCCAAAATTCCATGTGATCAGGATCAAAAGAGGTAACAATAGAGGCGTGCGGATTGGATCTTAAAAATGAGCCATCCGACTCATCTCCTTCGGAAATGAAATGCTCACCTTGACCCAGTTTACCATTTACTCCCTCTTTAACAAGGGTGCCGCCAATTACGATACTTGGATCTTTATTAGCATGAATAAAGACAGATGCAAGAAGAGAGGAGGTTGTCGTCTTTCCATGAGAGCCTGTTACAACAAGTGCTTTTTTCTCTCTCATCAGCTCTTCTAAAAACTCTGACCTATGCATGATAGGAAGGTTTAGCTCTTTTGCTCTCAATATTTCAGGGTTATCTTGCGGGATGGCAGTGGAATAGATAACGCGCATCCCCTGAAGAATATTCTTTGGGTCATGAGCGGTAAAAATTTTTGCTCCCTTTTCCTTGAGAGCATTTGTCTCCTTAGAGATATCCGAGCCTAAAACATCAACGCCTTTTTCTAGCTGCACTCTTGCAAGTGCGCTCATTCCAATGCCGCCAATTCCAATAAAATAGTCTTTCATCTAGAGGCTACCTCTAAAACGAGATCGCTAAAAGCCATTTTTTTCAAATCTTTCTGCTTCTTTTTGTAATCCAAAATTGCCTGGCGGTGCTCTTTTAGATTCTTTTTAAGAGCAATCACCTGGGAGACCAAACTATTTGCCGTTACCATTTTTTGCTCCATAAAAAACCCCGCTCCCACATCGGCAAAATAGTTCGCATTTTTTTTCTGATGATCTTCGCTTGCAAAAGGATAAGGAATCAATAATGCCGGCACTTCATAATGCAGAAGCTCAGCTATCGTACTAGCTCCTGCTCTTGCAATGGCTAGATCGGAAATAGAATATAGAGCATGCATATTCTTCGCAAAAGGTTTGACATGAGCATGAATTCCCATCTTTTCATACTTAACTTTGATCTCTTTTTCACTACCATTTTTTCCGCACAAATGAATAACTCTAAAATCAAATTCAGCATCTATTATCGGAACCCCTTCTAAAAAAATCTCATTTAAAAACTGAGCACCTTGTGAGCCGCCAAAAACAAGAATGGTAAAACGCTTCTCTCCCCTAAAGATCTCCTCTTGTTCCTCTCGAATCTTCCACGGAAAAGGCAAAACATGCCTCGCACCTGGCACCGGATATTGCATACCAATAGCATCTGCACTCTTTCGAAAAAAACGGTTTACCTTGCCGAGGCTTGTATTTGCTTCAAAAAGAACAATGCGCTTATGCAAACACTTTGCAGCTAAGACAACGGGAAAAACGTGATAAGACCCAAAGGAGACAACGACATCAGGCCTCTCTTTAATAAGCACCCAAAGGCTCTGGATGAATCCAAACCCTATTTTCCAAAATTTTGAGAGCGGACCTGATAAAATTTCATAAAAACGATAATTCTTTCCAAAAAAGCCCTTCTTTAAACCATACCCTGCAAAGAAAACATCATTCTCGCCCCCCAATTCACTAGCTAAACGCTCTGCTGGAAAGAGGTGGCCGCCTGTGCCGCCTGCTGCAATCAGTATTTTCATAATGCCCTCTTCTTTTCAGGCTCAGCTGCCATACTCAAGAGAAGAAAAAAGGCCATAGTATTTGCAATTAAGGAAGATCCTCCCTGAGAGATAAAGGGAAGAGTCGTTCCTTTACTCGGAAGGAGATTGGAGACAACTCCCAAATTCAAAAAGGCCTGAAAAGTAATCAGAAAAGTGATCACGGCAGCCATATAGAATCCTAAATGGTCCTTGGAGTGAGAGGCGATCTGAAAACCGCTAAATGCAATGATCATATAGGTTAAGATCAAAACGCCTATGCCAAAAAAGCCCATCTCCTCAGCATAGATCGCGGCAATGTAATCGGATCTTGCTTCCGGCAAATAGTTCATCTTTTGAAGAGACTCTCCCAAACCCCTTCCCCAAAGACCGCCTGATCCTGCTGCAATTTTTGCCTGATAGGGCTGGTGGCCTTTGCCTTGCAAATCTGTCTCGGGGTGCAAATAGACGCGGATACGATCGGGTACGTGCGGCATGTTATACGCTGCAATACCCCCGCAAACAACCACAAATGCCAGCGGAAGCGTCCAGTAGAGCCATTTGATCCTCGTCAAAATAAAGAGAATCATCATCGTGAAGAGAATAATCGCAGTCGTCCCATTATCAGGTTCAATCAAGATAAGCGTAAGCGGAACGCCAATTATGCCAATCAAACGCAAGAATTTCTTAAGAGTTACCTCTTGCATCTTTGAGATCTGGTAGATGAAATAAAAGGGGAAAATATATTTCGCAAACTCTGACGGCTGCAGAGAAAACCCCGCAAAACCAATCCACCTCTTAGCGCCGTTTATTTGCTGACCAATTCCCGGCACAAAAACAAGAGCTAAAGAGATAGCACACGCATAGAACAGAAAAGGAATGAGCTTGATAAACCTATCTCTTCCGAGCATAAAGAGAATAAATCCCATTGACGCGCCCATGCAAGAGTAGAGAATTTGTTTGTAGAGGGCTTGATGGGTTCTTCCATACATTCCCTTGTCCATGAACTCGGCACTTGTCGTGTTAAAAACCATGACAAGGCCGATTGCAAAAAGAAATAAAATGCTAGCAGTCAGAAGGTAGGAGTATTTCGTCATTTTAGCGAATACGTAGTCTATCACCTGGTTTTAATCTGCGCGCCTTCTTCTCATCTAGATTATTGATGCGAAGAAGCTCTTCTACTTTGATATGATGCTTCATAGCAATTGTCCACGGATTGTCGCCTGTTTTAACAGTATAGTATTCGAACTCAGGCTCCGCTTTCTTTTTCACGGGAGCAGCTACTACCTTTCCATTTGATGGGACTTTTAAAACCTGGCCAATTCTAAGAAAACTGTTCGGTAATTTATTCATGCGAACAATCTCTTTTACCGTCGTACTGTGCGCTTTTGCGATCTTCTCTAAATTGTCGCCCTTCTTCACAATCACTTCCTTGGTCTTAACCAAAGGCTTTGGCTTTGCCTTTTTGAGAACGGGCTTAGCTACTGCTACCGTCTTCTTTTCTGCGGCTTTAGGTAGTTTGTGTTTAAGAGCTGGCTTCGCCTTTTTCAAGATAGGTTTTGAAACTGCAACTTCGGGTTTGGGGGTCTCTTTTAAAGCTACCACGGGAGGCGCTAGTTTTGGAGGCGGAGCTTTTATTTCACGCCTTATTTCAGGGGCTTTTGCAAAAGAGGGATTCGCTTGAATCAGCTCCTCTTCACTCGTAGTTAATGCCGTTACAAATAAAACGGTCAATAGTCCTGCATTAATTAAAATAGCAATGATAATGGTATCACGGCGGTTCATAGCTTTAGACTCCCAAGGTTATTAGCGATACGTATAAACTCTTCTCCCCTGTGCTCATAGTTTTTAAAGTGATCAAAACTCGAACATCCAGGCGAAAGCAGAATCGTATCATTTTTTTCTGCAGAAAGATAAGCTTTTTTTACAGCATCTTCTAAAGAGTCTGCAAAAATTATATCAAAATCCGATTCTAACTCTTTCGCGATTTTTTTCGCACTGTTTCCAATTGCATAGACTCTTTTAACCCTTTTTTGAAACGCTTTTTTCCAAGGCGCATAAGGAAAACCTTTGTGCACTCCCCCGCAAATTAAGATAATGGGATCATCGATAGACTCGACTGCAAAAATTACCGACTCTACATTTGTCGACTTGCTATCGTTATAAAAAGATACGCCCTCTTTTTTGCAAACAAAGGAGAGCCTGTGCTCCGGTCTCTCAAAACCATCTAGAGAAAAACTCTTTGCTCCCATATAAGATGCGAGTCTTTTTGCAATTCCGTAATTTTCGGGATGAATACCCTCTACAGTCTCCTCACAATCTTTCCCTTCAATAAAAAGGCCGTCCTCTTTTAAAAACTTTTTCAGTTCCAGCTTAGTATCGCGGTAATGTTCAAAAGAGTCATAGCGATCAAGATGGTTAGGCGAGATATTTAAAATAGCTACTGCATCTAAAGAACGCGATTTGAGGGTTTCTATCTGATAGGAGCTAAACTCTAAAACTAAAACTTCATCAGCGGGATCCAATAGATATTCGGTAAGCGGCGTTCCAATATTTCCCAAAGAAACGGCCTTGATGCCGCTTTGATTTAAAAAGTGCGCACATAAAAGAGTCGTTGTCGTCTTTCCATTTGTGCCGGTAATGCCAATACAAGGGTTTTTCACATATCGGAGTCCCAGCTCCATCTCTCCAATGACTTCAATCCCCCTCTTTTTTGCCTCATCAATGAATGTGCATCTGGGGTCAAAACCGGGAGATAAAATGATCTGACTGATCTCACTTAAATAGATCGTACCAAGAGCGGGCAGATCGGATACTTCCGAGTTATCATCAAAAACGAGATATTCTCTTCCCAACTTTTTCAGAAAAGCGCCAGCAGCTTTGCCGCTTCGCCCCCATCCAATAATTAATGTCTTTTTCATATTTTTTTTTTACCACCCGCGAATATGATTCGCTAGAGATCACAGAGATCACAGAGGATACTCAAAGCTTTATTCGTCGTAATGTCTTTTCATATTTTTTTCACCACCCGCGAACATGGTTCGCTAGAGAGCACAGAGATCACAGAGAAAAATTAGAGTTTTATTCGCCGTATTCCTTCTCGTAACAATTTCACATTAAAATTGATTAATAATCCATACCTACAATTGGATAGCTTCAAGTAAGACAATAGTTGTGCGTCATGAATTGCAGTAATATTTACTATGGCTTTGATTTCAACGATCACTTTATTTTCAACAATCAAATCTGCTCGGTAACCGCAATCTAGCATTACCTCTTTATAAAATACTGGTATTTCCTTTTGAGTTTCAATTTTCAGTTTTCTAAGGCGCAATTCATATAACAGACAAGACTCATAAGCAGACTCCAAGAGTCCTGGGCCAAGATTACGATGAACCTCTATGGCAGCTCCAATGATCTCCCCAGTTATCTCATTTCCTTTCTCTGTGATCTCTGTGTTCTCTAGCGAACCATGTTCGCGGGTGGTAGAAAAATTCATACAAACCTAAACAGATAAAGCTCTTTATTGAAAAATATCCATGGCACCCCAACGATCTCTCCTGTCATCCCTCTTTCTTTCTCTGTGATCTCTCAAGTTCTCTAGCGAACCATGTTCGCGGGTGGTAAAAAAATTCATTCAAACCTACATAGATAAAGCTCTTTACTGAAACTTCAATGATGCTATCCCTAGAATCGCCAGAAAGAGCCCCACGATCCAAAACCTTAAGACCACTTTTGTCTCCGGCCATCCCTTGTATTCAAAGTGGTGGTGGAGAGGAGCGCAGAGAAACACCCTCTTTTTACCGCGGTAACGATAGGAGAGAACCTGAATAATGACAGAGAGCGCCTCTGCTACAAAGATCCCGCCTACAATGGCAAGCAACACCTCTTTCCTTAAGAGAATCGCAGATACCCCGATCACGCCGCCAAGCGCGAGCGACCCCGTATCCCCCATAAATACCTGTGCAGGATGACCATTATACCAAAGAAAACCAAGACAGGCGCCAACAAGAGAGAAGAGGTAAATCGCAATTTCTGCCGACCCCTCAATATAGAGGATATTGAGGTACGATGCGATTTCAATATTATTGGAAAGAAAGGCGATAAAGCCAAAAACGCTTGCCACCATAATCAAACAGCCCGATGCCAGGCCATCGAGTCCATCGGTCAAATTGACCGCATTCGAAGAGCCAGTAATTACGAAAAAGATTAGGAAATACATGACGTAGATCCACGCTCCACTTAAGTAAACCGCTGCATCTTTAAAAAAGGGAACAAAAACCTCTGACATATACTCTTTCGTATCCAGCTCTTTCATTATATAAGATGTCGTATTCTCTTTAGCCGCAGGCGCTCTTACCCCGGTCTTTTCACTTACAAAATCGGTAAATCCTGGCACAAGAAGGTAGAGAGCAATCATAAGAGAGAGCAGCGTCTGAAAAAGCATCTTATACCTTCCCCGAATCCCCTTTGAGTTCTTCAGTTTGAGCTTAAAATAGTCATCTATGCCGCCAATCATTCCCAAAACAAGCGTTGTAAAAAGCATGATCCAAGTAAATGCATAGCTTAAATCCATCCACAAAAATAGCGATATGAGCATCGACACAAGAATCAAAACGCCCCCCATCGTAGGCGTATTTTTCTTCTTTCCATGAAGCTCAGCTAAAAGCGGACACTCTTTAGCATTTCGAACCGGCTGCCCGATCTTCATTGCATAGAGCTTTCGAATAAAAAACGGCCCCAAAAATATCGTAAATATAAGACAAGTCATCGCAGCTAAAATCATGCGCGTTGATGAGTAGGAAAAAACGCTAGGAATATGAATTCCGTGCTGTCGTAATAATTTGATCAAGATAAGGAGCATAAAAAAATACTAGCTAATTTGACTCAAGAAAGATAGGAAAAAATTTTCTCAAATTCATAGGCACGAGATGCCTTTACTAGTACAATATCACCAGGCTGTACAATGCTTTTCAAATGCTTAGCTAAAAGCCTCAAATCGGGAAAAATTTCTCCCTTCTTGCCGCTCGAAGAAAAGGCTCTTAACATCTCCTCACACCTCTCCCCTGTACAGAGCAAAAGATCAGCAAATGTACCCGCATCTTCTCCCACTTGCCTGTGTGCCTCACTAGAAAAGTCTCCCATTTGCACCATTTGTCCCAAGACTGCGATCTTTCGGCCCTTTCCTTGCATGCTTTGAAGTGCAAACTTTGTAGATGTTGGAGATGCATTGTAGGCATCATTGATATAAGTAACGCCGTCAATCTCAACCTTCTCAAAGCGCATCTGAGGCCTCTTTAAGTGAGGAATCCTCTCCTCGATTTCATCTCTCGTCATCCCCATCTCTTTTGCAATGGCTGCTGCTGCCAGAAAATCCTTCACAAAATGCTCTTCAGAAAAAGGTAAATCCCACTCCTCTATCTCAAACGCTTTAGCCCCCGAAAACACCTCATAATTTACCAAAGAAGGCTCGATCAATTTTACCTTCGTCCTGGCTTGAGAAAAGATCTCGCTCTTAGCTCTTGCAATACCCTCCAAACCATCCTTGAAATTGCCCACATGGACGTAGTCCACATTGGTCACAAGAGCAATATCAGGCGGTACAACCTGAACCATCTCCTCAATATGGCCTTCCCTAGTCATTCCCATCTCCAAAAGAAGAATATCCTCATCCCCCTCCCGGTTTAAAACGGTCAGCGGAATCGTGATCTCCGTGTTGTAATTTCCCGGGCTACGAAAAACCTTAAACCTTTTAGATAGAAGAGTATAAGTAAATTCTTTCGTCGTTGTTTTTCCCAGAGATCCTGTGATAGCAATAACGACCGGCCTTTTCTTCTCAAGCAACTTAGCCGCAGCTATTTGAAGTGACGCCCCCACATCCTCAACCCTCAAAAGCTCAAGACCAAAATCTGGACCTTTATAGTCTACATTTACGACCGCACAAATAGCGCCTAAGTCCGCGACCTCCCGTAAATACTTGTGGCCATCGGTTCTGGCGCCTTTAAGAGCAAAGAAACAGCCTCCCGCCTGTACATTCCTGCTATCTATCTCATATCCAATGATTTGTAAAAAACTCTCGTTTTTCATTCCTAAAAGCTCAGCAAATTCGGCAATTTTAAGTCTTTTCATAAAGATTCTTTAAATTAATTTATATCTCATTAATAACCATTAGTTTAAAAACAACGTAATTATTGAAATTATTTATATATTATGTTAAAATATAGTTAATAATAAATAAAAGGTTTATAAAATTATGGCTACTACAGCTCAACCCATTAGCAAAATGCGATTTATGGCCCAGCCGGATGGCCCCAGAAGTCATGGCGGCATTGCGCCCTTCGCCAACAGATCATCTGGAAATATGAAAGCCTACCATATTGTAGAAATTGGCGGCGAAGACTTTATTGTGCGCATCCATAACGTAGCAGGTGAAGCCTTGCATGCAGATCAGCGCTCTTTTGAACAAGCGTCTGCTGCCAGTAGAGCTCACTTAGATAGGAATGGGATACTACTACCTCAGGATTGTTCAACTGTTTCAAGCATGCATGTCAAATTTACCGGAGAGGCAGAAGTACAAATCGGCGCAACCGAACACCGATTAAGACCAGGTATTGCAGCAAGAACTTCAAGTGCATTTCAGAGAGCTATCCACCAATTAAAAGACAATTCAGCATTAAATGGATTTAGCGGCTTAAATACTGTCTACATACCTCCAGGAAGCCGCCAGCACGCCCCATCTTACACGGGACCTCAAAGAGCACAATCATCACACGGCAGATCAACTCCCGGACCCGCCGGTTCTCAAAGCTCTCAAAGAGCCAGCTCGCCCTTTGGAGATGCTAGCCAAGTTAGAACAGACTTAAACGAACTCTCTCAAGACCCCGCCTCTCTACGGAACTTAGGTGATTTTGAAACAGCTGACCTGAAAGTCTCAGTCCAACCCAGATCTCCTGAAGAAGTAGAACTAGGTTGTGCAGGATTAAATCCAGTTCATGTCGATTTAGGAGAAGATACGGAAGAAGAAGCTCAACAAGCTGTCATAGGAGCCCTCATCCAGGTCCAAGGAAATCCAAATCCTACACTCATCCTTAAAGTTCCAAAAGAATATGGGGTTGACGGTGAGACAAGAAATATAAATCGCGGTCTTCAATTGATTCTAACAGAGATCAAAGCCTTCAACGGCAGCCTAAATGTAATCTTTGCAGTCCCTCCTGAAAAAGCTAGAGACTCAGACTCAGATGAAAAAATGAATTTCTCACATTTTAGCCAGGTCTCCTTTACTATATATGATACTTTAAGGCTAGAAAGACAACCTCCAAATAGTTTAGCCCTCAGGGTCTACCTTCCCCCTGTAGGATTACACCGATCTCATGGCGCTGCAGGCAAGGCCGGAAGCCAAACTTGTTGGGCAAACTCTCTTATTCAAACCGTCCTCTTTAAAGATCCCGACATGCGTAGATACATCACAGATATGGCTGAAAGATTCCAGCATGCTGGCTTCATCGCCTTAAAAGAAGTAATGGATGATTATTTCGAACGATCAAGAGTTGGAGTTGGCAGACTATCTCCTCCAGAACAAGAACAGCGCGTAGGCACCTTCTTCTCTACAATGAGAATTTCCCATGGAGCTCGCGGCAATAGACCTCTAGACATCTCAAGAGCAGAAGACCTAACTGAAGTTTATACACTTTTGATTGATGGCTACAACAACTACTGTAACCAAATGGGCCGCCAATCAAAATATGCGGTTGCAATCAGTGATTTAGGAAGAGATGCAGGTAATCCCCACTCATATTTAGGATTAGCATTAAATAGCCTATCAGAAGATGCTGTTGATTTTTCTGTTATGATAGGAGCGTCACAACTCACTCCTGTTGTGAACCCAGACATTCTTCCGATCTTTATTCAAAGACGATTTTTCAATAGGGAAAAAGGTGATGAAGGCGCAATTGATTATAGTAAAACACCGATTACACTCCCAGCGGGTGGAAATCTATCTATCACAGACGCTGCAGGGATAATCTCTCAATATGAACTCGATTCATTTTCAGTAAACAAAAGTGGCGCACACTACTACTCTTACCTTAAAATAGATAATGTTTGGTACATGGCAGATGACGATAAAAGAGTAGCTATCACAGAACAAGAAGCATTACGCGCAGCAAAAGAAGATTGCGCAACCATGATGTTCTGGAAAAAAATTCCATCAAGAGGCCAGCCCGTCCCTCCAAGAGTTTTTGAACGCGCACTAGTTGATAACGATCAAGCTTTAGCAGTACACTCATCAATGGCCGCTCATGAAGCTCCTCCTTCAGAGCAAGGGTCTCCCCTCCCTCGATTAGCTCAAGGTCAACCGCGATTAGGCATGCCTCCATTTAGTCCAGCATTTGACCCACGCTTTCCAATAGGATCACCTCCTCGCGCAGGAATGCCACTGAGCCCCCCAGTTGCAAGAGATCTAAGCGTTGGCCCTGAGCGAATGCTTCACTTCGAAGATCCCGCGTTAAACGCAAATCTGCAAGAGCTAACTGATTTTCTACGTCGTAAAGACTCACAAAATATTATCCAAGCCCTAGCAGCTGATAATAATGATTACTTATTAGGAAGAGTATTTCCTAGAGAACAAATTGCCTCCCTGAGGCAAGCATTCCGTGAACTTACCACTGTAGAAATTAGTTTAGATTTTGGATCTAATGAAGAAATAGTAGAGTTTATGGAAATAATAAGATCTTCAGGTTTAACTCAAGAACATTTACGTACGGCCGTTGATGAAGCTGATAGAGCAGTTAGAATGATCCGAGCAACAAGACTCTACTTATCACGAAATCGCTCCATGCTTGGAAAGCTTGCAGCAGATGGAAATGATGCCCTATTAGGACATCTTTATCCAGGTGCAAGTTCAGATGATGTTAGAGCTATTTTCAAGGAATTAATCGATATCATGGTTAACCTACCTCGCCTGTCTTATCCAGCTGCCTTAAAAGTTTTTAATAAATTTGCATTAAAATTCATGCATTTGAATGAACCAAACGTTCGATTTGATATAGGCCGAGTAACTGACCGATTAGCAAATCTAAAAGAAAAAATTAGCAGATATGAAAATTCTGAATATCAAAAAATGAATGCAAGACAAAGAATTCAACACCACAGTGTTGCAGCTGCAAGCGCTGCTGGATCTGGAGCAGTCTGGGCTGCTAAAGGTGCCGCAGGAGCGGTAAAAGCTACTGCAAATTCAATTGGGAATGCAGCACAAGGTGTATGGAACACTGGCGGTGCAGCTGTTGATGCCGTAAGACAGGTGAATCAAGCTAGACGTGAAGATGGAGTCTTCAGTAAAAAGGCAGCAAAAGCAGCTGGTTGGGGTTTATGGGGGGTTGTTCGAGCTGCAGCACAAGGAGCTTTTGACGCCGTTCAACCTCTTTTACCTCAAGTAGTTGAAGAGGAGTAATTCTTAAACCAATTAGTTCTCTTAGGGAGAAACTGAATAATTCATATTTTCAATCTCTTTTGCATTGACAGAGCTACATTTTTTCGTTACCTTTCTTTTGATTTTCATAAGAGAGGTAATTCATGGATTCAGCAACACCTGCAAACTACGAACTAGAAGAACAAACTCCCTACGTTATTCGTAATCAAGACTTCTATTTTCACGATACAGATAAACCCCTATCTCATGAATTAGTGGGCGGTAAAGCCTATAACTTACAGAAGATCGGCAGAATCAATCGCACACCGATCTGGTTTGTCATGCCTGCTAGCTATTTCGATTATTTCATGAAGAAAAATGACATCAATTCCCTCGTAGATAGACTAGAGGATCTCTCTCAGAATTTTGAAGAAAATGAAGATAGAATCAGCTCCATTTCAGCTCAAATTCGGGAAAAGATTTTGTCTTCTGAAATCGATGATGTGCTCAAAAACCATCTGAAGAATTCCTTTGAGAATCTTAAAAGTAGATCGAGCGAAAAGGCTTCTTTTGCTGTGAGATCTTCCGGCGTCACAGAAGACTCTCATCATGCATCTTACGCAGGGCTCTATAGCTCCATCTTAAACTGTCAGAATTTTGAGGATGTAAAGAGCGCTCTTCACAGCGTGTGGGCCTCTTCCTTCTCGCCGCGTGCGGTAAGAGAGAGAGCGATTACAAACGTCTCTCAGAAAAACTGTAGCATGGGTGTGATTGTTCAAGAGCTTGTACAAGCAAGCGTATCAGGCGTTGCATCTAGCCTAGTTCTTAGCAACAACTACCCCGGCATTGAGATTGCTGCTAATTACGGTCTCGGAGAGAGCGTGGTTGCAGGAGAAGTTTCGCCCGATTCTTGGGTCATTCACCCCACAAAAGGCTACGTTTTAGAGCAGACTAAAGGCAAAAAAGAGTTCTGCTTTGCGCCTACAAAAGAGGGCAAGGTTGAAAAACAGATAGTTAGTATTGAGAAACAAGCGCAGTTTACCCTCAAAGAAAATGAACTAAAAGAGATTGCTGAGCTTGTAAAACTTGTAAAAGAGCTCTATCAGTGCGATGTCGATGTGGAATTTTCTCTAACAGAGAACCGCGAAATTAAAATCCTTCAAGTTAGACCCTTAGTAGACTCAACACTAGAAATGATTCATTTCATCGATGAAAATGAAGTTATGGATCAATCTCTCATTGCAAAAGGCCTCTACTCGGTGCCAGGCATAGCTAGCGGAAATCTTGTCTACGTTGATTCAATCGATGAGCTTGCGTCGGGAAAGATCCGTCTTGAACAGGGCGATATTTTAGCTACAAACGCAGCTACAAAGAGCTGGTTTGACTATCTAGGTCCTGCATCCGGTCTGATTACAAAAGAGGGCGCTCCCTCCTCTCACCCCATCTTACTCTCAAGAGAAAAAGGCATTCCTTGCATCATCGGTGCAAAGGCAGACTTTTCAGCTCTGCATGGGAAAAGGGTCACAATGGATGGATATAATAAAGCAATCTATGAAGGCTCATTAAAAACACGCCTGGGCTCATTGGAAGAATTAAAAAAGCAGTTTCATACCATATCTATGAATGAAAAACCTATCGCCTCCAACGCTGAGAAAATACCTGCAACCCTTTCAACGCTTGCACGCGAGATTGATGCAAAGAGAGATCAAAGGATTTTTGCACTTATTGGAAAAAAAGGAGAGGGTGCAGGTCTCTTTCAAGGTTACTCCTTAAACGATGTAAGACGCCATCTAGCGGTGCAATCATCACTTGTGAGCAAACTAAAAGAGTGCTCTAAAAAGGCCATTACGAATGAAAACTTTAAAAGCCTTGTCTCTCTCTACTCCGACTTTAGAAGCTATCTCTTTTTAGGAGAGGCTTTGCACGCTCACTCTCAGAAGAATGCGAGCCTAATTGGCATGCAAAATGAGATTCCTACCTACTACTTTTCTAAATTCGTAAAAGAGCTTGAGAATCAAAAACAGGATGAGAGGTCCTATCTGACAGAGCTGAGCGATCTAAAAGAGTGGCTACTTCTCTCTATCCATCTTCAAGAGATGAAAGAGTCGTCTGAAAAGTTTGATCTTCAAATTCAAAAAGAGATGCATGCAAACCTCACGCAGCTTGGAAAAGAGCTCACCGAAAAAGGCAAAATCACGCATGCGGAAGAGATTTTTGAGCTAACAAGTGACAAAATCAGCGCTCTGTTGAATGATGAAAACGATCATCATGAAAACTTTATTATTAAACGATAACACCTAGATTGTTATCGTTTAATTTTTATGTTATCTTGCCTAACTTACTTTTCGGAGCCACCTGAATCTGAGAGCTGTTGACATGGCCTTCTGTTTTCTGTAACCTTCTTATGTTTATTTATTAAGACGTGTGATCGATACAGTTTTTCATGAAAAAAATCTTTAATTTCATTCTTGTTGGATGTGGTCCTCACTATCAAAAGCATTACCACCCTCTTCTTGAAGAAAAGGGCCTTAATATGGCTCTGCTCATTGATCTAAAAAGCCGAAAAGATGAGATCGGAGGGTTTTTTGAAGGAAAGAAACTTAAACCTAAAAGCTCTATCTATCTAGATGATTCCATGCGGGATTCAAGAGATCTATCTCCTATCATTGAGAGCGCGGTTGATCCAAAAGAGATAGACGGCATCCTTCTATGCACGGAGCCAAAAGCGAGATATGCCTATATCATGTGGGCGATAGAGAATCAGATCCCCCTTTATATGGATAAGCCCATCAGCGCCTTTTTAGACCTGGAGTCCTCTGATACCATCAAAAAAGATTTTGAAGAGATTACAACTGCCTTAAAAGAGCATCCCACCAACATTGTCGTCTCATGTCAGAGAAGAATGCACGCAGGCTATCAGTGGATCTTCTCCCACATTCAAAGGTTCATGGAAAAGTACCATGTTCCCATTACAAGCATCGACATTCAATTTTCAGGAGGCATCTGGAACCTTCCAGAAGAATACCTGGAAAGAGAGTCCCACCCCTTCAAATACGGCTACGGCATTTTACTTCATTCAGGATATCACTACCTCGATCTTCTCACCTCTCTTCTTAAGTTAAATGCGCCCTTTCATAAAGAAACTCCAAAAAAAGAGTACCAGCTTCTAAAAAGAGAGCCTTATGAGCAAACACATACTTTAGGAAAAGAATCACTTTCTCACTTACTTAGGTCCAAGCAGGATTTAGATGAAAAGGCACTCCTTCCCCTGAAAGATCACGGAGAGACCGATCTCTTTATAACGGGAAGAGAGACTTGCTCAAGTAAATTTTCCACTCTTTTTTCCCTTCGATTAATCGGGACTTCTCTCTCCTCTAGATCTCCTAAAAAAAGCCTTTTAAAACTAGACGGTAAGCTGAGGCAAGAGACTGTTACTATTCATCTAGGCACACTTTGTTCGGTTCATATCACAAGCCTCCCCTTTAATAAGATTGATCCCAAAGGCCACCCCATTGAAAATTTTGATATTACGATTATGACATCACCTATATTAGATGGTGAAAAAACAATCATAAGACTGGGAAGAGAGGACTTTTTTCCTCCTGATAGTTCGCTGAATCGAGAGGGGCGAAAAAGGCAGCTTTTGAGCTTTCTAGAAGGCGGAGATGGAGCTTCCCCCATCTCAAGTCATGGAGACAATATCAAGATGTTAGATTCAATATATGCACTAATAAAAAAGGATTTGTCACCTTCTTTTGCATGATTTCTTGATCAAAAGGGGTCAAATGAAGATAATAGACCCTCATTTGGTGGCATAGCCAAGCGGTAAGGCCGGGGCCTGCAAAGCCTCTATCCCCAGTTCGAATCTGGGTGCCACCTTAATTTCCCTCTAAAACTTCTTGATAACTCGCAATAGACCAGTGTGTGATTGGAAGCGCTTTCCAACCTCTCCAATGTAGGCTAAGCTAACATAAGGATAAATCCTATCACCTGGTACAAAGATTGTCTCAAGGCCAAATGATGCTAAATCTTGTGATCGAGTAGCAATATTTGTTGTGAAGAAGCTTGTTCCGCCGACGACGCCAGCTGTAAGCTCGCCTGTATCGTAGAACTGCTTATTGATATAACCAATTGTCTCTTTTAGGAAGAACCAGCCCCAGTCATATTCCCACACATCGTAGAATCTAAGACCGAGTTCCGTTCTAAGTTGTGATGAATAGTGATCATCTACAACCATGTTTAAAACGCCTGCACCCTTTTCAGTAAAGCACTCTTGCCAATTACCGACGTAGGCAAGTGATAGGTAAGGCTCAACGCCTCCCCAGCTTCTGATAAAATCATATCCCAGCTCTAGGAAGGGAAGGATTTGCCAGTTATTAAAGGATGATTTTGCAACCGCTTTAAATCCAGGAAAGGAGATGTTGCGATCGTTGCAGATGTCGTTATACCCACCGTTTATTGAGAAGTTCGCATAAAAACCATCCCATGTGTAAATACCATATAGGGAGAAAATTCCCTGATGAGTATCACTCTCTGCCAAATCGTAATCTTGACATACATTAGTGTAGATGTAGTTTAAGCTTGTGCCGATCAGTCCATTTTCAAAACCATAATATTCAAACGCAAGGGCAGCTCCTCCACTAACAGCATCAAATCCAGGATTAATACTTTGGGCTTTTAGGTGAGAGTAGTTTCCAAGCGCGTTAAATGAGAGGCCGTAAGTTGAATTCTTTGTTCTTCTAGAATCTAAGAATAAAGAGGTGATCTCGTCAGAATTGCTAGCAACCAGCTCTTCGAACATCTTTGCAGGCTCAAACTTAACCGCACACTTTCCAGTGCTATCGTTATTCATTTTTGAATAAGCAGATTTCACCTGAACTTGATTCACGTTATTGACCGAATTCATTAGAGCCACGTTGTTTGTAGCTATCTTTGAAGGATTTGAGTTAGTTAGAGCAGCATTAAGCTGAGGGCCATCGAGATCTGCAAACAGTCCTGCAGCATCACAATCTTGATTCAAATTATCAGCAAAGATCTTATTCGCATTATTGTTTACCTGCCCAACATCTATTTGCTGACATATGGGCGGTGCAGGTGGAAATGGAGGTGCGGGAGGTAGGGGCGACCCTGGAGGCTTTTCAGGCCTCTCTGCAAATCCAGAACTAGCGAGCAAAAGTATTAAGAGACAAGAGATCTTTTTCATATTTATTCCTTCCAGCAAAGTCCATCTTTTTTAGAAGCTCTTGCACCCGGTGTAAACAGCTTCATTAAGCTAGGTGAAGGGCTCGTGCCTAGTTGCATACGAGACATTTGAGATGAAATAGTTGAGTATTGAAATGCCAATGCAGGACCAACCTTCCCTGAAGAGACCTTGTTTTTCATTACCGTAGTTCCATCTACACCTTGAACGTAGGAGATGCCTAGTAGATGGGCAAGAACGGTTGTTGTTCCTCTAAAACCAATTGTAACATTGGGCGTATTCACCTCAACATTATCAGGATAATTTTTTGGAATCGATCCTGTCACAAACCTGCTTCCACCTTTATATAGTTTGATAAAGATGCGGTTTTTCTTATAAGTATCAATAAAAAGGGATGTATCTGATACGAGAAGAACAGATGTTCCATCAAAAAACTCGACTTTACCTGTCGAATTCTTCGAAGTAGTCAGAGTATCGCCTTCCATGATCTGAGATCCTAGTTGAAGAGAGCGTTTTTTAGCCCCCCTTTCTTGCGCTTCAAAAACGCCGTCAACTTGCACAATCTTCCCTACAACGGGAGCAGCCTCTAACTGAATAACAGTCAGAGCAAGGAGTAAAAATATTGTAAATCGTTTCATATACTTCCTTTTCCATAAACAAGGGTTTTTTTGTCAACTACTCCCTTCCAATTATTTGGAGGAGGGCTCTTCATTCTTTCCAAATAGATATCTTTAGAAAGGGTTTTTATTTGAGAGAAAAGACTTTTTGCCGCTTCAAAGTCGCCCTTGAAATAGGCATCAATTGCTTTCTCATGAATTTTTAAGTCTTCTAAAATTGAAGCGTCTACCTTTCCTTTTTCGCCCACAAGCTCATAGATATCTAACACTACATCATCTACCCCAATCATATCTAGGTGCCGGTAGACATATCGCTCTTGAGTCTTTTCTTTGGTCGTCACATCAACAATAATTTCCACACCATACATCTTGGTTAAGCGCTTTGAAAAAAGAGAGAGCTCAACACCGTCACCAATTACCGTATAATCTGCTTGATACTTCGAGCCCATATCTCCCACCATCATAATGGAGGTATGAATCCCAATACTAATCTCAGGAGCTCCCTCTACAACAGGCAATTTTAACTCTCTTGCTTGATCACGCATGAGAAGAGCCGTCTCTACCGCATGAAAAAAATGTCTCTCATCTCTTAAAGGATCTCCCCAAAAAGCCTTGAGCTGATCTACATTATATTTGTCGATCACCCCATTTCTATCGAAGACAACTCCTGACATCACATTAAAGTAGGAGTTTAAAAATTCCTTAACTTTTTTAGGCTCTGCCTTTTTTGAAATAGAGTTAAATTCATTAATGTCTGCGTAGAGCACACTGAGCTCTTTTAGCTCTCCTTCCGATGAGTAATGCTGCCCCATTTTTATCATCTGATCGATGTAATGAGGCGATACATATTGCCCCAAAACCCTTTTGATCTCATTTCGCTCGCGCGATTTAATGACAAAAACCGCAATAAAATCGATCATCAAAAGAACAACAATAGTTGGAGCTGGAAAGAAAAAAGAGAGCGCCATCCCATAGTTCTTCCAAACATAGTAATTCACAATCTTGAATAGAACAATCATGAGAAAAGAAAAAACAAGAGCGATTAAGTGGCTCATAAAAGGAAGTAGAAAAGCGACAAGAAAACCGAGCCCCACTAAGAAAAAGGCAGAGGCGTGCCTTCCCCAAATCACCTTATAAGGAAGATACCCATCGATGATTCCGCTGGCAATGCTCGCATGCACCTCAACGCCTGGGTAGACAGAAGAGATCGCAGTTGCCCTCAAATCTCCAATGGCAGTAGCAGAAGAGCCAATAAAGACAAGCTTATCTTGAATTTTTTCCCTCTGAACCCTTCCTTCCAAAAGATCACCAACCGATATGTAGGGAAAGGTAAAAGCGCCTCCCCTATAAGGAATCAACATCCGTCCCCAAGGATCTGTACGAATCGAGATGTCACCTAAATCTATCGACTTAATAATGATCTTACTTCCCGTATTATGGGTCACAATTTTTGTAACTTTTCTATCTAAATAGAGCTCTGCTGCTTCCAAAGAGAGCGAAGGATAGATCTTATCGCCCTCAAGATAGACAAGAGGCGTCGATCTTAAAATCCCGTCCGAGTCGACAGTCGCATTGATAAAGCCTCCGTGCACAGCAGCTTTTTGAAAAAGCGGCAGGTTACCCAAATAACCATTTGCTCTCAAAATAGTAAGTTTTTGTATCTCTTCATCAGAGACCTCAGTAATAGGGTCTGGAAGAGAGCCCACCCTCTCACCATTTTTCAAGAAAGCAAACCCCAAGCTAAATGTTCCTGTCTTCAAAGCGTTTGCAAAGCTTTGATCGGTGTCAAATCGGGACTTCAAAGGCTCCAGCTCTCTTTTAAGAGACGTGCTGTCCACAGAATCCATAATGGTTTGAACGGGGTTGACTTCATCCTCTGAAAAGACGATGTCGAAAGCAACAGCTTTTGCCCCCAGCTTCACAAGTTCACTTGACATCTCCCCCAAAATCTTTCGATTCCATGGCCACCTTCCATATTTGGCAATGCTCTTGTCATCGATATCGATAATGACTACGGGATTATCTTTGGGAAGCTGCCTGTGATAGGATCTGATCTCATTATCATAGGCATCATTTTCCGCTTTGATCAGAATCTTTTTTATAAAGGGCGGCTGAAAATAGATCACCGTCCCTGCAATAAAGATGACAATCAGTGAAATAATGACAGGAAGTGGATTTCTCTTTTCTTTGAAATGGCTACTCATTTCTTCCTTTTCCCCGATTTGTCATTTTATGTAAACCCCATGAAAACAAGAAGATTGGGTATAATATTTTCATTCAAAACCATTTATTAATAGGTTTTGAGTGAAATAAATATACCCTTATGGTAGATTAAAAATATGAAAAAAATAGCTGGAATTGGTAAAACTTCAAGAAAAAACCTCTCTAAAGTCATTCGAGAAGCTAAAGGTGGTTTTGTTACATGTCATACAGTCACTCAAGCTCTAAAAATCTCACCCCAAAAAGCAAGAGCTCATATAACCCTATGGATTAAGAGTGGATGGTTACAAAAGATAAGAAAGGGACTCTATTTACCACTTGATGTGGCCGCAATACCCGGAAATCAGACAGAAGACCCTTGGATCATAGCAAATGAAATTTTTTCCCCCTGCTACATAGGAGGGTTTTCTGCTGCTAATTATTGGGACTTCACCGAACAGATATTTGAATCCACAATTGTGATTTCTAGCAGACATTTTAATAAAAAAAACCAAACCATTTCCAATTTGAGATTCCTATTAAAAAGTTTTACAAATAGAAAAATATTTGGGCTAAAAACTGTTTGGCAAAACCAATTCAAGATTCAAATTTCAGACCCCCATAAAACAATTATCGATATACTTGATGATCCTTCTCTTGGGGGTGGAATTCGCACAACAATTGATATTCTACGTGCTTATTTGTCCTCATCGCACTTCAGTGAAAGTGAACTTAGCATCTACGCAAAAAAAATGAAGAACAAGACAATTTTTAAGAGGTTGGGTTTTCTCATTTCTGAAATCAATCCCAACCTTTCAGATATAATTAATTTTTGTCACCTCAACATAAGTAAGGGATACTCTCAACTAGACCCTCAAGTAAAAGGGGCTAGATTAATAAAAAAATGGAATCTTTGGATTCCGAAAGGACTATTTAATGATTAATAAATTAGAAATTCTAGACCTTGCCTCCTCACTCACAATACAAATAAATACAATTGAGAAAGATTACGTTCTTGGATGGATCCTGATGGGAATAGAGAGGAATAGAAAAATCAACAATAGTTGGATTTTCAAAGGAGGAACATGTCTAAAGAAGTGCTTTTTTCATGACTATAGATTTTCAGAAGACCTCGATTTTACTCTAAAAGATTTCACTCAATTTGATGAATCCTTTCTAAAAATTGTTATCAATGAAGTATCTGATTGGGTCATGGAAGAGTCTGGCATTGAAATACCTCAAAATAAGCACTCTATTAATTTTTATACTAATCTTCAAGGCTCTGAGTCCTGCCAAATAAAAATCTCCTACTTAGGTCCATTAAGACAAAAACAGCGCAGCAATCTTCCTACGATAAAGCTTGATATAACTCCCAACGAAAAAGTTGTTTTACCTCCCGAAAGAAGAACTATTTTTCATCCCTACTCAGATAAACCTCATCATCCCTCTAAAATCCTCTGTTATTCCTATGAAGAAATTTTTGCAGAAAAATTAAGAGCTCTGGCAGAAAGAGCAAGACCAAGAGATTTATACGATATTATTCACCTATATAAAAATGCTTCAAACATCGAGAAGATTAAATTTCTAAGTTCACTTGAGCAAAAATGCGCCTTTAAAAGGCTCCCACCTCCAACATTAAAAACTATTGAAAAACACCCACAAAAAGCTCTACTTTCATCAGAATGGAAGAATATGTTAGACCATCAACTGGCAAATTTGAGTTCATTTGATAGTTATTGGAAACAACTTCCAGAAGTTTTCGAATGGATTTCAAAAAAATAAAATGATTGATCCTACCTTGCATAACACTCTTTCTTAGAGTAAAATAGATCGCAATTATGCTCTACATTATCGCAACACCCATTGGCAACTTAGATGACATCACCCTTCGCGCTATCAAAGCGTTGAAGGAGTGACTTAATCCTTTGTGAAGACACGAGAGAAAGCAAAAAACTCCTCTTTCACCTCGAAATCAAAAAAAAGCTCTTAAGCTACCACTCCTTCAATGAGAAAGAGAGAGAAGATGAGATCATAGATAGGCTAAAATCTGGCGAGACCCTTTGCCTCATCTCCGATGCCGGCACTCCCCTCATCAATGATCCCGGCGCAACTCTCATCCAAAGACTCCTCAAAGAAGATCTCAAATTCACAGCACTTCCCGGACCTTGCAGTGTGATCAACGCTCTTCTTCTTTCGGGCATGAGATCAGAAAGATTTCAGTTCATGGGATTTCTACCAAAAAAATCAGGTGAAAAAAGATCATTCGTCCTAAAAGCTCTCTCTTTTCACGGCACAAGCCTCGTCTTTGAGAGTCCGCGGAGACTTCTCAAAACTCTCAAAGAGATCGACGAGATCGCACCTCAAGTACGCTTAGCTGTCATTCGTGAGATGACGAAACGCTACGAGGAGAGAGTATCTGGAACGCCGAAAGAGATCGCCCAACATTTCGCCTCAAAAGAAGTCAAAGGTGAAATCGTTCTTGTTTTTGAAAAACATCAATCTGAAATTGAATGCACACTCGATGAGATATTAGCTCTTCTTCAAGAAGAGCTTGGACTCAGTTTAAAAGAGGCTATAAAGAAAGCTGCTCACTTAATGGGAAAATCAAAACGCGAGGTCTATAAGTATGCTCTTGACCAAAGCGGCACTGACGGCGAAAGCAAAACCGATCATTGATCCCTTTCATCTAAAGCTCATCCAAATACTATTATTCTGAAGGAACAGAAAACGCTATTGCAAAAGTTGAAATTATTCCTAAAACAATCACCGAAATTGTTGTAAGTTTTTTCCAATGAAGCTGCGCTGTATTGCTCATCCGAGAACACATTGAAACAGGATTACCTTCTAGGTCTATGAATACTAAGCTAGGATGCCTTGAAATTTCAGGAGGGATGACTCTTATCTGGTTACGAATAAGATATAGATATGTCAGCTGGGTTAAGTACTGGACTTCTGGAGGTATGACTACTATCAGATTATCATAAAGAGATAGTATTTGCAGCTGAGTTAAGTACCGGATCTCAGGAGGTATAAGCGTTATCTGGTTATGACCAAGAACTAGCTCTGTCAGCTGAGTCAAGTATTGGATCTCAGGAGGAATAACCGCTATCTGGTTATGAATAAGATATAGTTTTTGTAGCTGAGTTAAGTATTGGATCTCAGGAGGAATAACCGCTATCTGGTTATGACTAAGATATAGTTTTTGCAGCTGAGTTAAGTGTTGAACTTCAAGAGGTATGACCGCTATCTGGTTATGACTAAGATATAGCTCTGTCAGCTGAGTTAAATGCTGGATTTCTGGAGGGATGACCGCTATCTGGTTATCATGAAGACCTAGATGTGTCAGCTGGGTTAAGTACTGAATCTCAGGAGGAATAACAGCTATCTCATTTTTATAAAGAGTTAATCTTTGCAGCTGAGTTAGGTATTGGATCTCTGAAGGTATGACCGCTATCTGGTTATCATCAAGTCTTAAATATTGCAGCCGATTTAAAGCTCCAATCTCTCGTGGAATAACTGCTATCTGGTTATTATCAAGAGCTAGTTCATAGAGCTGAGTTAGATGCTGGATCTCTGAGGGTATATCCGTTATCTGGTTATAACTAAGCTGTAATTTCTCCAACTGAGTTAGATGCTGGATCTCTGGAGGAATGACTGCTACCTGGTTATTATCAAGAGCTAATTTATAGAGCTGAGTTAGATGCTGGATCTCTGGCGGTATAACCGTTATCTGGTTATATCTAAGCTGTAATTTACCCAACTGAGTTAAATGCTGGATCTCTGGAGGAATGACTGCTATCTGGTTATTATCAAACGATAGAGTTTGAAGCTGCGTTAAGTGCTGAATTTCTGGAGGGATGACCTCTATCTGGTTGTCAGAAAGACTTAAGATCTCCAGCTGAGTCAAGGCTCTCATTTCAGGCGGGATGACCGCTATCTGGTTGTTACGAAGCCATAGCCTTTGAAGCTGCGTTAGATATTGGATCTCAGGAGGTATAACCTTTAATTCACAACCAGACAGGTAAAGGGAATCAACATTTGATAGATGAATATTGTTTAGAGGATCTGCCATCCACGCTCTGAATCCCGCGGGATCTCTCGGCATTTCGATACCTAATATATTTGAAAGGCGATCTCTCAAAACCATAAGAGCATGATCTTGCCTGTTTTGCTCCACTACCCTTTGCATCTCTTCGAAATGAGCTTCACTAAACACGGGGAGCTTTTTAATAATTTCAGCCATCTGAACATCTGTGATCTCTTGTTTTAACTCATCGGAAAGTTTTTTTAGATGCTGGATACGAGAAGCATGCTGAGGGTACTCCTGAGGCTTTTTCGGGACTTCCTCAAGGTCGCAATGCAAAACACCTCCTTTTGAGGTCAATTCTTCAACATGAAGTTTTGTGGTGCTATAAAGGGCGCTATGTGAACAAGCAAGAGAAGCGCTGCCATCATAAGAGACTATTTTACCCAAAATTTCGTGCGGCAATCCAAGGATACGTTGACTGGCAAGTTCCATAGACGGATGCTCACTCTCTTCTAAACATAGTCCTGCAGCTCTTGCCGCTCCTCCTTCTAGTGCAAAACTCATAAGTTATCCTTTTTTCTACAATAAATGACTTGATCACCATATTCTTTAGGCGAATTTTCGATAGAATGAAGATAGGCAACTGGTTTGTTATTTCCCCATTTCGATTCTATTAGACCGCCCTCTCTAACAATTCCCATGTGAGTCGGTACTGAGTCTTTACAAAATAGAACCAAATCGCCAACAGAAGGCTCCAATTCAAATGTGTAATTTAGCTTTTGAAGAAGTCCGGGTAATTCAAATTCCATAAATTCAGTAAAAAAACCTTCTTTTTCACCCGCTTGCATTAAAGCATAATCAAAACAAGCTAGCTCTTCTGGTGGTTGGATAAACTTTGGAAAACCATCTGGCACTTTTACGGGAATCACTTTATCTACTAAGTGATCTTCCAGCCTGGGAATTACACCCAAAATAACCTGACGTAGATATAGCACTTTTAAAACATCTGTACCCTTCATTTCATCATAGACCTCTTTAGTGAAGACAACAGGCACGTTTTCTTTTAGAAGTCTCTCAAGAATTAAGCGGCTTTTTCCATCTACTTCACACTCAGATGAAAGAGTGGTTAAAATTGTTGCAATACGCTCATCTGAAACTGTTAGAGTAACACGTTCATTAAGCAGGCTATCTTCCACAACTTTAAAATCACTATAGATAGCTTCGATAAAATTGGTTGCAAGCTCTTTTACCTTCTCCAAGGCCGAACTATCCACAACCTTTCTTTTTACGAATTGTTTAATCACAAGTAGATCAAAATTATCATCTCTAACAGCGGAAGCCATAATTGTTAATTCCCTTTTATCGTTAAGAAGCCTCTGATTAATTGCTTTTTTTAAGATCTTGCTCAAATTTTTAGCTAAAATTGATTTTGGAGATCGACCTAAACCTTTGACGGTTAGAGGAGATCGAAAAATCGATTTGAGCAAAAATTTAGCAAGAGATTGAAAACATGAATTGATCAGAGGTTTCTTAAGATAATATTATAACATAAATAACAATTATTTTAAACTAAAAAGACAAACGCAAGCACCTTGCTATAAGATAGTTATGGTTTCATACAGTAGAGAACCTGCTTCCCGTAGGACTCGGGAGCCTCTTCTAGTGTGTGTAAATAGGCATCTTTTGCTCGAAAGCCCCATTTGGACTCGACGAGTCCCTTCCGGTAGATTCCCATGTGCTGGGGAGCGCCTCTCGAGAATAGAGCACGAGACACCCCTCTTTTGGCTCTTGGGAAAAAGCATATCCCCAACTCTCAAGCTGCTCTTTTATATGGATTATTGAAAATCTTCTAATAAAAGCACGCCTCTCACCCGTCCTTACGGAGACACTGAACAACTCATATTTTCAATCTCTTACTAAACTTTTGCATAAATCATTTTTTCGACCTTTCCTAACCGTCAAAGGTTTAGGCCGGTCTCCAAAAAAGATTTCTACTAAAAGTTT